>Ga0265797_10000142_pt1 | contig 140055 bp, 140 predicted proteins | sample P2T30metagenome_FD_192433 | JGI IMG/M metagenome (GOLD analysis project Ga0265797, IMG submission 192433) | Plant litter microbial communities from East Loma Ridge, Irvine, California - P2 T30 | ecosystem: Environmental > Terrestrial > Plant litter > Unclassified | place: USA: California...
AAACCCAACGGCCTCCATAGGGCGCTCACGATGGACTCCCAATGACACCTCCCGTGCAAATCTCCACAGGGAGCCGCATCGCAGCTTACGGATTCAGCAGGAAGGTGGGGTGAAGACAGCGCTTACTCTGTACTATGCTTCGTCGGCGGAACAGTGGTGCTCGGCTTCAACCTTGGCGATGCAGGGCCGCCAAACGCTCCCGCCACACCGTCAAACCCACCCACCCTGAAATGACTCCCACCGCTGCTGGAATAGGCTTTGCCAAAATGAATTCCTCAAAAGCGCGTCGACGTCTGCAAAGCAAACTTCAAGCGGCAGAAAAAGACGAGCGCGACCTTTTTTCTATCTCGCGGTCTGAAGCTGACTTCGATTTTGCAGATCTTGCGGAAGCCGCTGAAGTGGTAGCCGAGGCGAAAACAAACCTGCTGCGGTGGGATTGTCAGCGACTTGAGGTGCTGATGCCACCTATTGATTATACGGAACCTTTCGGTGGCGATTGGGTGCGAAGCAAGTTCACGGGATCTATGCTACTGACGCCGACTGGCATAGCAAAGACACGGCACCTCATTCACGAAGAACAGAAACGGCGGTTTGAGGTCACATCGCGATGGGTGACACTTGTAGCAACAGTATTGGGAGCTTTAACTGGGGTGATCGGTACACTTATCGGGCTTGCGTCAGTTTTGGGTGAGTAAATGTACACCTTCGATAAGTATGCATCGTCAACACATCCTGGAGATCACTGACTTCCGGTGAGAGACAGATCGTCAAATGGATCAACTTCGGGAACGATCCGATCAAGGAAAGCTCGGGCTGGCTCGATAGTGGCCTCCTTATCTTCATTAGGAGCCAATTGATCTTCTTGCTCAACGTCGCTTAAATTCTTTTCGTCAATTTCGTCGTTCTTCCGGAAGTGCTCAATGTAAGCGCGATAACTCGACGGAAGCTCAGGTTTGATTATATCGTCTCTAAAAGGAAGACAGGGGAGCTCGATATTTGCGACCTGCATGAACGTCTCAAGGAAATCGCACAAGGCATATTCATCGATCGCACGCTCTCCGCGCAATGCGGCCTCTCTGCTTCGCAGCATCCAGTTGAGTTCATTCCGCTCTGTATCAACCGATATTACTGGATAAGGCAGCCCGCCGACAACGCCCTTAAGAACCTCGCGTCCGTGATAACCAAGTGGCTGATGGAAACGCTTTTTTGTCGCCGCCTTGGCTAGCAAGTAGGCAAGTTGGACTGATACCACACACCGATCTTCCGCTGCGTTTTTTGCAATCCTAAAACCCGTATCAATGCCTTTTCCGAGAAAGTCGAAAAGGTGAGGCTGGGAGTCCGCTCTGTCTTCTTTGATAGCCTCAGGGCTTTTAGTCAGATCTATTGTTGGATCATCTTCCCTTGACTGCTTCTGCGTAACCACTTCAATAGTGGCATTAGGAGCGGGAAATGCCGCTAGCCAGCAAGCACCCTTAACACCTAACGGAAGACCGTCTTGTTTCAACTTAAGCGCATATTGTTCCAAGGCTCTCACGAAAGCCGAGACTGTGACCGCTGTGTGATCTACAGATAAGACCCTGCTGCAAAAAATGACTTCGTCACCAACAGTCTTCCAAATCACCGGATAGCAGACTTTCTCATCACCCTCGGGCTGGATCTTGCAACTTGCCCGATGCTCATCTTCATAAGATGAGATAAAGAATTTCTGGAACTCAGTATAGAAATTCCTAAAAGCATTTACCCAGACTGGCGCCGGGTCGGCACCGTCTGATCCTGCGTATTTCTCCATAGCTTTGAAGGCTGTTGATCCAACTAGATCTACAGACAAGAATATGCGCAGACGGTAATCAGGGTGTAACGACAATCAGTTTATTCCCAAGCTCCGGGCTCGTACTTGGGCAGCGCTTAAGCTGACACCAAAGGTCAACGCTGCACGATGCAGACTATCAGCTGCTACTGCACGAAATGCTTCAGATGGCATCACGAACGCCGCAGCAAACCAATTGGCTTCCCATTCAGCACGTTTTTGTGTGTCATCATGCTGATTAACCCACCGGGTAGCAACCATGGTTGCTCCGGGGTGTTGATCGCGGATGGTCGGAAAATGCAGAAAAAAATGCCCCAACTCGTGCGCTATGGTAAAGCGATCGCGTTCGGAAGACGTCACCGTCGGCAGGAAAATTTGGAAAGCTCCATCCGGAGATACCACGATGGACTCTGGGATGCGTGTGTCGGGGCTTACCTCATCATGGTAAGAAATTCTGCCCTTAAGCTTTGATACTACCTCGTGCATCGACGAGCCGGGACCATAGCCTAGACGTTGTGCAACCTGTTCGGCGAACTGCGAGACAGCTTGCTTTGTCGCTCGGATTGGGATCGGCGACATACGGGTCATCGTCATCATACCATCCTCCTGTTGCGGGTTCCGCGCTAACGAATCATGCTCACAATGTTCATAGAACACCAAGCGAATATTACTTAGATGTCAGCGATTCGTTCGCAAGTGCAGCGCGTCTCTAACCCGTTCTGTACGACTTTGGAATTCCCAACTTCAACGTCGGCATCATCCATAGCTTATTGTGCCGCGTCCCATCCCAGTTCTAATCGCCTTGTTTCACCTGAACGAAGGCTGTCTAACGCCGCGCCATGTGGAGATATGGCCGCGCCGTGTCGGGGTTTGCCCACTCACCGGCTAACGGGGTTGCATCCGGCATGCCGACCGACAGCGCAACCGACTGATTTCAACAACAACACCAACCCTAATCATCACCCATTGGGGTATCATGGCACCTCTACGTAACCGGGTGCGAATGACCCGCGTGCATAACCTTGGCCGGAAGGACCCGCGCCATCGTCACAGGCGCAACCCTGCCCGAAGCAGATCCGCTTCCCCCACCAGCCCGTTGCTGAGCATGCAGGCCGCAACCTCGGGGGAGATGGCCGTCTGCGGGATATACGCCTTGGCCTTCACCTTGCCTGCCCAGAACACCGCCGCCTGCTTCACGCTCTCGCTCCGCGCCGTCAGGGGCTGTGTGTCGGGGTGATCCTCCCAACGCTTCGCATCCAGCCAGTTGTCGGCATAGGCGAGGTACATTGGCTTGTTGCCCGTGTTCTCAGCCCGATACCGCTCTGCCGCCTTGGCGATCCGTTCGGCTGATGCGCCTGCCTTCACAGCCTCTGTGAAAAGCCGCTGGCACCTGCTGCGATCCCGCTGCCGTGGATGCGCTTCCCAGAAAGCTTCAAAGCCATCTGGCGTGTGTGCGGCATCGCCGCCAACACAAGGTTCTTTTAAGGGTTCTCTTACAGGTTCTACGTGTCCGGACAGTCGGACACGGCTTTGCGGCATATCCGGACACGGCTTTTGGTCATTTCCGGACACGGATTCGGGGCCGTGTCCAGATTCCGGACACGGCTTTTCGAAAGCCTCTTTCGGCTCCATTGCGGCCTGCTGCTGCATCGGATCAGACCCGCCTTCGCCACCTGCCGGAAAGTCCGCCTCGAAGCCGAAGACGTACCGCGTGGGGCGCTGCTGCTTCGTCTTGGGGTCGATCTGCTGGATACGCTGGATCAGCCCTTTGGCCTCCAACGTGTTCAGATGCTCGTTGATGGTCGAACGCGACATTTCGCAATCAGCCGCCAGCCGCGTCTGCTTGGGGAAGCAGCCGTGGTCAGGGTTATGCCGATCAGCCAGATGCCAAAGCACCAGCTTCGCGCCGGGGCTAAGGCCTTTGCCGGTTTGCTTGATAGCCCAGATGGTTGCTTCGTGGCTCATGCGACCGTCCTCCGGATGGAGAACATCGCGGACAGACACCGAACAAACCGCGCACCAAGAACGCGGCGCTGTACGTGGTTTGTACGGCGCAAGGTTCGATTTGGGTTCGACGTTCTAGTAATGTTTCGGGCGGGGAACGGTCTTGTCTTCGCCAAATCTTCGCAAGTCTTTGCTTTGTCTTGAAGATTTGGTGACCCCGACAGGACTTGAACCTGTAACCTGCCCCTTAGGAGGGGGCTGCTCTATCCAGTTGAGCCACGGGGCCGTCGGCCTCTTTGTGCGGTGAAATGGACGATACTGCAAGCCCGCTTGGACAACTCCGCTTCATGGCGCTAACAAGGGGGAACAGCACGGGGGATCACATGGCCGACATTCGCAGACCGCTGACATTGCGCGACGTATCCGAGCTTTCGGGCGTCAGCGAGATGACCGTCAGCCGCGTGCTGCGCAATCGCGGCGACGTTTCGGCCACGACCCGCGAACGGGTGCTGGAGGCCGCGCGTTCGCTGGGATACGTCCCCAACAAGATCGCGGGCGCGCTGGCCAGCCAGCGGGTCAACCTTGTCGGCGTGGTGATCCCGTCGCTGTCGAACATGGTCTTTCCCGAAGTGCTGGGTGCCATTTCCGACGTGCTTGAGGATACGGGACTGCAACCAGTCTTCGGTGCCACCGGCTATGCACCCGACAAGGAAGAAAGCGTCATCTACGAGATGCTGTCCTGGCGTCCGTCAGGCATCATTCTGGCAGGGCTGGAACATTCCGATGCCGCGCGGATCATGCTGTCCAATGCGGGCGTGCCGGTGGTGGAGATCATGGACGTGGACGGGCCGGTGATCGATACGGCCGTCGGCATCTCCCATGCCCGCGCGGGCCGCATGATGGCCGAGGAGATTCTGGCCGCAGGTTATCGCCGCATCGGTTTCCTCGGATCACGCATGACGAACGATCACCGCGCCCGCAAACGTCTGGACGGGTTCGAGACCGCTTTGACCGAGGCGGGCCTGTCACTGGCCGACCGCGAATTCTACGACGGTGGCTCCGCACTCGCGAAGGGACGCGAGATGACGGCCACGATGCTGGCCCGCACGCCCGACCTCGACTTCCTGTATTTCGCGAACGACATGATCGGCGCGGGCGGGCTGCTTTATTGCATCGAACAGGGGATCGATATTCCGGGTCGCCTGGGGCTTGCGGGCTTCAACAAGCTGGACCTGCTGGACGGCCTGCCGATGCGGCTTGCCACCATGGATTCCTGCCGGTTCGAGATCGGCCGTCAGGCTGCGGCAATCGTCGCGGGCAAGCACCCCGACGGTATCATCGGCGGAGAGATCATCGCCCTGACCCCCACCCTATCGCGCGGCGACACGATCCGTTGATCTGGCGGCGCAAAGAACAGACTTTGTTCGGACGACAGGTTGGGCACATCTTCCGGTCCTGCGCATACAGGCGAACAGGAGGATCGACCCGCGTCGGACCTTCGGCTTGGCCGGCAGCGAAACGGATCTTTGATAATGGCCGCCTGTCCGCATGTTCCGCTGCCCGCAGACTTCGCACGACGCCCACATGACTGACGAATGACAGGCCAGAAGACCACGGGCATGATTCGCGTCTGTCGCGGACCGTGAGGTTACCTCAGGGACGTGCGGCACGAAGGGAATGAAGGCACGGCGTCCGGTCGCCCACCATTGATCGTCATGGGAGGGGACGTCCGGTCTCGCCTGCCACAGACCGGGGATCATTTGCGGGCCTGATGACCGCCAGACTCTTCGGCCGCCGGTCGAAACTGTGATCCGGCCTCTGCCGGCCCTGCACATCCAGGAACGCGTCGCGCGAAAACATGGTGTTCAAAAGAGCCGGATCGTCCTTCGCCAAATAAAAATGGCGCCGTCACCGGCGCCATCTTCAGATCTTACTTCTTCTTGGGCGGGGTGAACCGCTTGGAGGTGTCGCTTGCCACCCGGGGGGCGGGCTTCGGACCTGCCGAACGGGCCGGACGGTCGTCACTGCCGTGGCTCTTGAACCCTGCGGCACGCGGTTTGGCACCGGGCTTGGCACCGTGGGACTTGAAGCCTGCCGAACGCGGCTTGTCATCCCTTGGACCTGCCTTGAAACCGGCCGAGCGGGGACGCGGCGTGTCCTCGCGCTGCACGCGGTCCTCGGGCGACCAACGCGGTTTCTTCACGCGGGGGGCATCGTCGGACTGCGGTGCGGCGTCGCGCGGGGGACGTGCCGGGTGATCCTCATCCTCCACCACGCGCGAAGGCTTCGGCTGATAGGCGGGCTTTTCGCGGGCGGGACGTGCCGGACGGTCATCGCGTGCAGGGCGCTCCTCACGTGCGGGACGTTCGAAACGGGCCGGACGCTCCTCACGGGCGGGGCGGTCGTCGCGGAACGAACGTTCGCGCGGGGCGCGGTCTTCACGCGGGGCGGGACGTGCATCGCGGCGCGGACGCTCGGGGCGGTCCAGCGACGGTTCGCCGTCCATCTTCACCATGTCGATGCCTTCTTCGACTGTCAGGCGATCACCGAAGCGCGAGGCCGAGGATTTCGCGATCTGCACGAAGGTCCGGTCCTGCTGGATGCGGATGGCACCGATCTCGTTCTTGGTGATGCCACCGGCTTCGCACAGTTTCGGCAGCAGCCAGCGGGCTTCCGCGCGGCCCGTGTGACCGACCGTCATCGTGTACCAGACCGACTCGCCGAACTCGCCGCGCGGACGGGCTTCGCCCTTGCCGGCGGCAGGTGCGGCCACATCCGTCAGCACTTCGGGCGCCGAACGGCCTTCGCGCCACAAACGCACGAATGCGGCAGCCACACCCTCGGCGCCGAAACGCTCGATCAGGGTGTTGGCCAGTGCCGTCTCGTCGCCTGCGTCGTTCGACAACGCGGGGTGGTTCACGATCCGCTCGTCATCCTTGGCCTGCACGTCGTCGGCCGAAGGCGGGTTGCCCCATTCGGCCACCAGCTTGGCACCTTGCAACAGGCGCTGCGCCTTGCGCAGTTCGGCCTGCGGCACGATCAGCGCGGACACGCCTTTCGATCCCGCGCGGCCCGTCCGGCCCGACCGGTGCAGCAGCGTCTCGGAGTTCGAGGGCAGGTCGGCATGGATCACCAGCTCCAACCCCGGAAGGTCGATGCCGCGTGCCGCCACGTCGGTCGCGATGCAGACATTCGCACGTCCATCCCGCAGCGATTGCAGCGCGTGGGTCCGCTCCTGCTGCGACAGCTCACCCGAAAGGGCGACGACCTTGAACCCGCGATTGCCCATGCGGGCCATCAGGTTGTTCACGTTCGCACGCGTCTTGCAGAAGACGATGGCCGTCTGCGCCTCGTGGAAACGCAGCGTGTTGAAGATCGCGTTTTCCTTGTCGCGCGAAACGACGGAATAGGCGCGGTATTGGATGTCGACGTGCTGCTTGGCCTCGCCGCCTGCCTGGATGCGCAGGGCATCGGTCTGGAAATCCTCGGCCAGTGCCGCGATTTCCTTGGGAACGGTGGCGGAGAACATCAGCGTGCGGCGGTCTTCGGGCGCTGCCGACAGGATGAATTCCAGATCATCGCGGAAGCCCAGATCCAGCATCTCGTCCGCTTCGTCCAGAACGGCGGCCTGCAGACCCGAAAGGTCCAGGCTGCCACGTTCGATATGGTCGCGCAGACGGCCCGGCGTGCCGACGACGATGTGCGCGCCACGGTCCAGCGTGCGCTTTTCGGTGCGGTAATCCATGCCACCCACGCAGGTGGCGATCACGGCACCGGCTTCGGCATACAGCCATTCCAGCTCGCGCGCGACCTGAAGGGCCAGTTCGCGCGTCGGCGCGATGGCCAGTGCCAGCGGCACGTCGGCAAACAGCAGGCGGTCTGTGCCGTTCAGGATTTCCGGCGCGATGGCCAGACCGAAGGCCACCGTCTTGCCCGAACCCGTCTGGGCCGAAACCAGCGCATCGCGTCCGGTCATTTCAGGCGCAAGAACCGCCTTTTGAACAGCCGTCAGGCTCGCATAGCCTTTTGCTTCCAGTGCTGCCGCCAAAGGCGCAGCGATCTGAGTCATTTCCGTCATGATTCTTTTCCAAAGGGGCGGCCTGAACCGCCGGTTCACCGGCCTGCCATCCCCTTGGCGGTGGCCCATTTCCACCGCGTCGGACCTTGGGCCGAAGGCGGGCTTCTAACGATTCTTCCAGGGAAAGTATACCCCCGATCTGGGCATGCCGCTGCATACGCAAACTTGTGGCCCGCCCCCTGCCGGAGTAGGATCGCCCGATCGGCCAGCACCCAGGAGGCATCATGGCGCAACGACTTCACCTCGTCTTCGGAGGAGAGCTCGTCTCCCCGTCCCGCAACGTCTTCCGCGACGTGAAGGACATCGACATCGTCGGCATGTTCCCCGACTACGATTCTGCCTTCCTTGCGTGGAAGGGTGCGGCGCAGCGCACGGTGGACGACGCGCATGTCCGCTATTATATCGCGCATATCCATCGTCTGCGCGACGAAGCGCAGCCCGCATCGCCCACCGAAGAACTGGGCGCCTGACCACAAGCCGGAGTTCATGGCGTATTCGCTCGGCCTCACGCTCTATACCCTTGCGTCAAGGCGCGAGGCCGCAGCCCAGCCCCGCCCCCCGCGCCCTGCGGGAACGCTGGTCTGGCTGCATGCGCCCGATGCGGAAACAGCCCGCCCGATGGCGGAGCTGGCGGGACGCGTCATGTCCGATCTGGGACATGCGGTCATCCTCACGGGGGCCGCCCCGCCCAAGGGGAACCTTCCCCACACGCCGCTGGGTGACGACAATCCTGCCGACGTGGCAGCCTTCCTCGATCATTGGACGCCCGACCTGACCGTCTTTTCGGGGGGGGAAGTCCGACCCGCGATGATCGCGGCCCTGAAGGACCGCGGCATTCCCATGATGATGGTCGATGCCCGCGCACCCCGCCTGCCCGAAGGATCGCGCCGCTGGCCTGGCCTGCTGCGCGGTGCCGTGCAGCAGTTTGCCCATATCCTGACGCTGGACGACGCCGCGGCCCGCGCCTATCGCCGCGCGGGCGCCGAGGCGAAGGTGGCAGGCCGGATGGAGGAACCCCATCTTGTCCTGCCCTGCACCGAGGCGGAACGGGCGGAGATCACGCGCGGCATCGCGGGCCGCCCCGTGTGGCTGGCCGCTGCCCTTCCGCAGGCGGAGGAGGACGCAATCATTGTCGCGCACCGCTCCGCCCTGCACCTGTCGCACCGGCTGCTGCTGATCGTGGTGCCTGAAAATTCCGAACGCGCCGCAGGTCTGACCTTCCGCATGGAGGAGGCGGGCCTTGCCACCGCCGCCCGCGCCGACGAGGACGAGATCGAGCCCGAAACCGAGGTCTATATCGCGGACAACCCGGAGGAGTTCGGGCTTTGGTATCGGCTTGCCCCCATCTGCTATCTGGGCGGCAGCCTGACCGACGGCGCCATACGCGACCCTCTGGAAGGGGCCAGCCTCGGCTCCGCCCTGATTCACGGGCCGAAGACAGGTGACCATGCCGGGGCCTTTGCCCGGCTGGTCGCCCGCAAGGCCACCCAACCCATCGCCAATGCCAAAGCCCTGGGGGACGCACTCTCCGACCTGATGGCCCCCGACCGGATGGCCCGTCTGGCAGGCGAGGCGTGGGACGTCGCCTCGGACGGCAGCGAGGTCACGGACCGCGTCCTTGCCCTGATCGACCGCATGACGGAGGAACGCTGATGCGCACGCCTGTCTTCTGGTTCACCCCTCCCGACCGCCCCGCCACGATGGCGAGACTGCTGGCCCCTTTGGGCGCACTTTATGCACAGGCCACGGCGCGACGGGTGGCACAAGACGGCTGGCGCGCGCCCGTGCCCGTCATCTGCGTGGGCAACCTCAATGCGGGCGGCACGGGCAAAACCCCCACGGCCATCGCGATCCTGCAAATGCTGGCCACAAGGGGAATTGCGGTGCATGTGGTGACGCGGGGGCATGGCGGGCGGCTCGATGGTCCCGTACGCGTGAACGGCCAGTCCGCCGATCTCGTGGGGGACGAGCCGCTGCTGCTTGCAGCCTTTGCGCCGACATGGGTGGCCAAGAACCGTGCAGAGGGGGCAAAGGCGGCGGTGCTGGCAGGCGCGAGGGCAATCCTGCTGGATGACGGGTTTCAGAACCCTTCCGTCGTCAAGGACCTGTCGATCGTGGTGGTGGATGCGGCCAAGGGCTTCGGCAACGGTCGCTGCATCCCGGCAGGCCCGCTGCGTGAACCCGTGGTGGCGGGGTTGGCGCGGGCCGATCTTCTGCTTGCCATCGGTGACGTCCCGCTGATCGGTGCGATCCCGGATATGACCGGACGCCTCGACCCGCTTCCCACCGGCATGGATTGGGCGGGCGCACGCGTCTTCGCCTTTGCGGGCATCGGACATCCGGAGAAGTTCTTCGCGACCTTGCGGAAGACGGGCGCGGACATCGCGGGCACCGTGGGGCTGGGCGATCACCAACCTCTGACCGAGGCGGTGCTAATCCGGCTGACGGCACAGGCCGCCGCCCTGAACGCCCAGCTTGTCACGACGGAAAAGGACGCGGTGCGTCTGCCCGCGTCCTTCCGACCGCATGTCCTGACATTGCCCGTCCGGCTGACCATCGACGATCCGGCGCCGCTGGTGGCGGCGCTGGACCGGATCTTCAGCTAAGCTCGGCGTCGATCAGCTTCTTCAGCGCTTCATAGTCCATGTTGGAATGCTTTGCGCCATTGATGAAGATGGTCGGCGTACCTTCGACGCCGTCTTCCTTCACGTTGGCCTCATAGGTTTCCACCATGGCCTGCGCCATGTCGCCGTTCTGCATGCACTGGTCGATGGTCGCATCGTCCATTCCGGCGGTCTTGCCGATACGCTTGAGGTTCTGCACCACGACCGCCGGATCGTTCGATCCCGCCCATTCGCGCTGCGTGTCAAACAGCACGTCGCCGATGCCGAAATAGCGCATGTCGCCACCGCAGCGGGCCATCATCGCCGCCCAGAGGCCGTAGCGGTCGAAATACACCTCGCGGAAGACCAGCTTCACCTTGCCGGTATCGATGTATTCCGTCTTCAGCTTGTCCATGACGTTGGTATGGAAGTCCGCGCAATGCGGGCAGGTGTAGGAGGCGTATTCCATGATCGTGACCGGCGCATCTGCCTGTCCCATGATCATGTCCGGCACGGCGGGCTTTTCGGCGGTCGTGGTGGCGGGGGCGGTGTCCTGTGCGGCGGCCGCCGTGCCCAAGGCACCCAGGGCCGCGATCAGCGCCAGCGTTGCAAAGCCGTTCTTCATCGTCATTTGCCTTTCTTCGATGACGCCGAGCGCGTCAGATAGTTGCGTGTCAGATTTTCCAGCGCCGCACGCAAGCCGTCATCGCCCACGCTGGCGACACTGTGACGGGCCTCCGCCTCGATCACGGGATCGGGGGGACCTGGCGGTTCGGGGGGTGTCAAGAAATCGGCCTGCCCGCCATCGAACCCGGTAGGCGCCGTCTGCGTCAGCGCGATCCGCGACACGGCGGCATAACCGTAGCAGGCATTCACCTTGTCGATCAGGCGGGGCTTCTGCATCTCCACCATCGGGGCGTGGGCGGACCGCACCAGAAGGGTCAGCGTCGCCCCGAACCCGTCGCGGGGATAGGACATCTTCACAGGCCGCGTCAGGCGGGCCAGATCGTCGCCCACGATTTCCCCCCAGCCGGTCAGAAGGCGCGTCACGGCAAAGCCCCGCGATTCGCCCGCGCTGCGGATCCGGTCGCGCAACAGGTTCGAGGCAGGCTCGAACCCTCGAAAGCGGCGTTTTCCACGGGGGGGTGGGGGTGGGGGCATCTGGTTCCTCGTGACGATCGCGCCTATCTTAGGGTCCAGCCTGCGCCTTGTGCCAGAAGAATGCCCCAAAGGATTGCATAAACATTGCGTGACGAAGATTTGAGCCGGACCTTGCTGGCCTGGTATGACCGCCACGCGCGAGCCCTTCCGTGGCGTGTTCCGGCCGGAACCGCCGACCCTTATCGCGTCTGGCTGTCCGAGGTGATGCTGCAGCAGACCACCGTCGCCGCCGTGAAGGACTATTTCAACCGCTTTACCGCCCGCTGGCCGACCGTTCAGGCGCTGGCCGCCGCCGAAGATGCCGATGTGATGGCCGAATGGGCGGGCCTTGGCTATTACGCCCGCGCCCGCAACCTGCTGAAATGCGCACGGGCGGTTTTGGCGGATCACTGCGGACGGTTCCCGGACACGCGGGCGGGGCTGCTCACATTGCCGGGAATCGGTCCCTATACCGCGTCGGCCATTGCGGCGATCGCTTTCGACGAACCCGCCACCATCGTGGACGGCAACGTGGAGCGTGTCATCTCACGCCTGCGGAGAGTGGAAGCCCCTCTGCCCGCATCGCGCCCCGAGATCGGGCGGTTGGCCGAACGCATCACCCCGCCGGACCGGCCGGGCGATTACGCGCAGGCGATCATGGATCTGGGGGCGACGATATGCACCCCGCGCAACCCCGCCTGCGGCATCTGCCCATGGATGGAGCCGTGCACGGCCCGTGCGGACGGCGTGCAGACCACCCTGCCCCGCAAGCTGCCAAAGGCCGCGAAACCGCAGCGCGACGGCACCCTGTGGCTGGCCCGCCGCGCAGATGGCACATGGCTGGTGGAGGATCGCCCGACAAAAGGCCTGCTCGGCGGCATGTGGGGCTGGCCCGGCACGTCATGGGACGGGGGTGGCGGCGACGCACCCCTTGGCGCCGACTGGAAGGATCTGGGGGAGGTGCGCCACACCTTCACCCATTTCCACCTGACCCTTCGGGTGCTGTTCGCCGCGGTGCCACAGGGGACGAACCCCGAACGCGGCAGCTTCCGTTCGCTGACGGGACGCGAATTGCCAACTGTCATGCGCAAGGCCTTCGATCTGGCCGGAACCCTCTGAAGGGTTTCGCGTTTCCCGCGCATGGCCGATCATGACAACAACGACCTTCAGGACATCATCGCGCGCCTGCGTGATCTGGGCGATGAAAAGGACGAGGTTTCCGTCCACGACATCCGCGACAGCATGGGAGAGCGCAGCTTCGGCCCGTTCCTCGCCATACCCGCACTGGTGGAGATCAGCCCCATCGGCGGCATCCCCCTCGTTCCCACGATCCTTGCGCTGATCATCGGGATCATCGCGGCCCAGCTGGCCTTTGGGCGAAAGCATCTCTGGCTTCCGTCATTCCTCGACAATCGCAAGGTCGGGGGGGACAAGTTGCGAAAGGCGATGGACTGGCTGGACAAGCCCGCAGGCTGGATCGACCGCTTGCTGCGCCCACGTCTGCAGAACTTCGCGGGAGGCACGGGCCTGCGTCTTGTCGCGGTCCTGTGCATCATCCTGTGTGCCACTGTCCCGCCGCTGGAGCTTTTGCCCTTCGCCTCCACCTTACCCATGGGGGCGATCGCCTTGATGGGACTGGGACTGATGGCCCGGGACGGGCTGGTGATCCTGATCTCCGCCATCCTGTCGACAGGCAGCTTCTGGTTCATCTTCCAAGTGTTGAACGGGTCGGGATCGGCATGAAAAAACCCTGCCGTGGCAGCGGCAGGGCAAGGTGCAGAAATTGAAGTAACTGTCAGACTATCTCGGCCCGGATCTGCTGGCGCAGCGTGTCGATGGGGATCAGCTTCCCCTCGCGCTGGATGTGCCAATAGGTCCAGCCGTTGCAGGACGGTGCCCCTTCCAGCCGTGCGCCAACCTGATGGATGGAGCCCTTCACATCGGCAAAGGCCAGCGTTCCATCGGCCCGCACCTTGGCGCTGTGGCGGTTGCCGATGCTGAACAACTGCTCCCCCGGGCGCAGCATGCCGCGTTCCACCAGCGTTCCGAAGGGCACGCGCGGCTCGGCCCGCTTCGATCCGGTCACTTCCAGTGCGGCGGCATCCAACGTGCGGACACGGGCGATGCGTTCGGCCGCGATCTCGCGATAGGCTTCCTCACGCTCGATCCCGATGAAGTTGCGGCCCAGCATCTTGGCCATGGCGCCCGTGGTGCCGGTGCCGAAGAACGGGTCCAGAACCACGTCGCCCGGATTGGTCGTGGACAGCAGCACGCGGTGCAGCAGCGATTCCGGCTTCTGCGTCGGATGCGCCTTGGCCCCTGACGCATCCTTCAGGCGTTCATGCCCCGTGCAGATCGGCAGCGTCCAGTCGGACCGCATCTGCGTGCCTTCGTTCAGGGCCTTCATCGCTTCGTAGTTGAACGTGTATTTGGAGTTCTGCGATTTCGACGCCCAGATCAGCGTCTCATGCGCGTTGGTCAGGCGCTTGCCGCGGAAATTCGGCATGGGGTTCGACTTGCGCCAGATCACGTCGTTCAGCATCCAGAACCCCTGATCCTGCAAAGCCGCGCCCACCCGGAAGATGTTGTGATAGCTGCCGATCACCCAGATTGCGCCGTTCGGCTTCAGCACGCGACGCGCCGCCTTCAGCCACGCATGAGTGAACTTGTCATAGGCCTGGAAGGAGGCGAACTGGTCCCATTCGTCGTCTACCGCATCGACGAGGCTGTTGTCGGGTCGGTGCAGATCGCCCTTCAGCTGAAGGTTATAGGGCGGATCGGCAAAGATGAGATCGATGCTCGATTCGGGAAGGGCGTTCATCGCCTTCACGCAATCGCCCGAAAGAATGCTGTTCAGAGGCAGCGGTTTCGCTGCTCCGGCTCCGGTCTTCGCCATTCATCTGCCTCAATGATTCCGGCGTAGCGCCGTGCCTGTGGATAAATCATGGGGCAGAATTGGGGGTAAGGTCAATTAGATTAATGAATCAACAGCTTATGATTTATGCTTGCTACAACATGTTGTGGATGGTTTTGAACGAACGCCTATGATGCGGAGTTATCCCCAGATCTCGCAGTCCGGCCTGATGCTGCGCCGTGCCATAGCCCGCGTTCCGTTCCCACCCGTAACCCGGATGTTGCCCTGCCAGATCGGACATGATCCGGTCCCGCGCGACCTTTGCCACGATGGACGCGGCGGCGATGGACAGCGATCTTGCATCCCCCTTGACCAGCGGCACGCAATGGCAGGCCAGATCCCGCACCTTGATATGCCCGTCCACCAGCACGCAGTCGGCCATCTGCGCCAGCCCCGCCACCGCCCGCCGCATCGCCAGATGACTGGCCCAGAGGATGTTGAGGCTGTCGATCTCCTCGACGCTCGCATGTCCGATGCAGACATCGGCTGCGGCAAGGATCTCGGCGGCCAGCGCCTCGCGCCGGGCCGCCGTCAGCTTCTTGGAATCGTTCAGGCCCGCCGGAATGCGGTCGGGATGCAGGCAGACGGCGGCGGCGGTGACGGGACCGGCCAGCGGGCCACGCCCCACCTCGTCCACGCCCGCGATGCATAGGAAGCCGCGGGTGCGGGCGTCGTTCTCGTGCTGGAAATCGGGCAACTGGATCATGGGCGCGTCCTAGCGGGATGTCATGGCGCTGTCACGCGAAAGGGGCAAAACGCTTGCACCTGTCAGGGTGCGACCATATGTGTGCGCCCTCTCATTCCCTTTGCCTGCGGGGGCCGCGCGATGATCCAGACACCCTATTACCTGATCGACACGGCCGCCGTCCTGCGCAACATGCAGGTGATCGAACGCCTGTGCGAGATGTCGGGCGCCAAGGCGCTGCTGGCGCTGAAATGCTTTGCGACATGGCCCGTGTTCGACACGATGCGCCCCTACATGGCAGGCACCACGTCCTCCAGCCTTTACGAACTGCGGCTGGGGCGCGAGAAGTTCGGCAAGGAAACCCATGCCTATTCCGTCGCATGGGGCGAGAACGAGATCGACGAGGCGGTGTCCTATGCCGACAAGATCATCTTCAACACCATCGGCCAGATGGAACGGTTCGAGGATCGCGCCGCGGGGATCGAACGCGGGCTGCGCCTGAACCCCGGCATCTCCACCTCCGGCTTCGATCTGGCCGATCCCGCCCGCAAGTTCAGCCGTCTGGGCGAATGGGACGCTGCGAAGATCGCGGCCGTCATCGACCGCATTTCCGGCTTCATGATCCATTACAACTGCGAGAACGGCGATTTCGACCTGTTCGACCGCCAGCTTTCGGATATCGAGACCCGCTTCGGCCCCCTTCTGGCGCAGGTCGAATGGGTCAGCCTTGGCGGTGGCATCCACTTCACCGGCGAAGGGTATCCGCTGGACCGACTGGCCGCCCGCCTGAAGGCGTTTTCCGAACGCTTCGGTGTTCAGGTCTATCTGGAACCGGGGGAGGCGTCGATCACCAACACCGCCAGCCTTGAGGTGACGGTTCTGGACATCCTCGACAACGGCAAGCGGCTGGCGATCGTGGACAGTTCGGTGGAGGCGCACATGCTGGATCTGCTGATCTACCGCATTCCGGGCAAGATGCTGACATCCGGTCCGCATGAATACCAGGTGGCGGGCAAATCCTGTCTTGCGGGCGACATCTATGGCGATTTCACCTTCCCGCAGGAACTGCAGGTAGGTGATCGCCTGTCGATCGCGGACGCGGCAGGCTATACCATGGTCAAGAAGAACTGGTTCAACGGCGTGAAGATGCCTAGCATCGTCGTGCGTGAACTGGACGGCACGGAACGTGTCGCCCGCGAATTCGGCTATGCCGATTACGAGAGCAGCCTCGGCTGATCCCCCTTCCCTCTGTCCTTGAAGGAGACGGTTCGAAGTGAAGCGAAACGTGTTGATCATCGGCGCCGGCGGCGTCGCACAAGTGGTTGCGCATAAATGCGCGCAAAACAACGATCTGCTGGGGGACCTGCACATCGCGTCCCGCACGGTCGGCAAGTGCGAGGCCATTCTTGCGTCGGTCAACGAAAAGCGGTCGATGAAGACCCCCGGCGTGTTCAAGGCCCATGCGGTCGACGCGATGGACAGCGATGCCGTGGCCGCCCTCATCCGCGACACGGGTGCGCAGATCGTGATCAATGTCGGATCGGCCTTTGTGAACATGACCGTGCTGGAGGCGTGCATCCAGACGGGTGTGGCCTATCTGGACACCGCGATCCATGAAGACCCCGCGAAGATCTGCGAGATCCCGCCGTGGTACGGCAACTACGAATGGAAACGCCGCGACCGTTGCGCGGCGGCGGGTGTAACCGCGATTCTCGGCATGGGCTTCGATCCGGGTGTGGTGAACGCCTATGCCAAGCTGGCCGCGACCGAGTATCTGGACCGCGTCACGTCCATCGACATCGTGGACATCAACGCAGGGTCGCACGGGCGCTGGTTCTCCACCAACTTCGATCCGGAGATCAACTTCCGCGAATTCACCGGCACCGTCTACAGCTGGCAGAAGGGCGCATGGCAGGAAAACGCCATGTTCGAGGTGGGGCAGGAGTTCGATCTACCCGTCGTGGGCACGCAAAAGGCCTACATGACAGGCCATGACGAGGTGCATTCGCTGTCGGCCAACTATCCCGAGGCCGACGTGCGCTTCTGGATGGGCTTTGGCGATCATTACATCAACGTGTTCACGGTGCTGAAGAACCTTGGTCTGCTGTCCGAAAAGCCCGTTACCACCGCAGAGGGGCTGGAGGTCGTGCCGTTGAAGCTGGTGAAGGCCGTGCTGCCCGATCCGTCCAGCCTTGCCCCAGAATACGTAGGCAAGACCTGCATCGGCGACATCGTGAAGGGCACGAAGGACGGGGCGGAGGCCGAGGTCTTCATCTACAACGTGGCCGATCACAAGGACGCCTATAACGAGACGGGCAGCCAGGGCATCAGCTATACCGCCGGCGTGCCGCCAGTGGCGGCGGCGATCCTTGTCGCCGACGGCACCTGGGACGTCGCAAAGATGGTCAACGTGGAGGAGCTGGACCCCAAGCCGTTCCTGCGCCTTCTGGGCACGATGGGCCTGCCCACTCGCATCAAGGACGCGAACGGCGACCGCCCCTTCGAGGGTTGAACCTGTACCGGCCCCACGACAGGCATTGGCCCCCGGTTCAGGGGGCGGAAGCATCTGACAGGTTGACAGGCGCGATCCCCAAGGTCGCGCCTTGCCATCCGGGACGCCGGAACTTATCTTGATCGCGCGGTGACGACGTTCCCGCCCCTTCCTTCAGGGTTTCAAGACCGGGACGGCCCGGCGGAAACACGAACCCCTGTCGGAGTTTTTTCATGCCCTGGATCTATCTTCTTCTTGCCGGCCTGCTGGAAGTCGTCTGGGCCGTCGCGATGAAACAGTCGCACGGCTTCACCCGTCTGTGGCCCAGCGTCATCATGGTGATCGGGATGGTGGCCAGCGTGGGCCTTCTGACCCTGTCGATGCGCACCCTGCCCCTTGGCACGGCCTATGCGATCTGGACGGGCATCGGCGCCCTCGGTGCCTTCACCATCGGCATCTTCGCCTTCGGCGAGGCGGCCACGCCGTTGCGTCTTCTGGCGGCGGGCCTGATCCTGTCGGGGCTGGTCCTGATGAAGGTTGCCTGAGCGGACGTGGCGGGCGGCGCATAAAGCGCCCCTCGTCAGCGATATGCTTCCTTCTCAAGCGGTCTGCACGCATTCAGCCTCGTGCCTGTGCCGCCCGTCCGTCAACCGGCCTGAGGTCAGCCTTTCGCCTTGCGCACCGCCCGTTCCAGCGCTTCCAGAAAGCGGGATCGGTCGTTTTTTGAAAATGCACGTCCGCCACCCTGACGGAACGGATCGGCGGACCGCAAGTCGGCCATCAGGTCGCGGGTAGCAAGCACATTGCCGATATTCGCCGCCGTCAGCGCATCGCCGTCAGGGCGCAGCACGGCGGCCCCCGCCTCCACGCATTTCGCAGCCAGCGGGATGTCGTTGGTGATGACGACATCGCCTGCACCTGCCCTGTCCGCGATCCACATGTCGGCGACGTCCGGCCCTGCCTCCACGAACACGCTTTCGATCAGCGGGTTGGGCGAAGGACGGATGCCGCCATTGGACACCATCAGCACGCGCACGCCGTGGCGGGTGGCGACACGCTCCACCTCCGCCTTAACGGGGCAGGCATCGGCATCGACATAGATCTCAGTCATATAGGGCCTTGGCGTGGAAGGTGACGTGATCCTCCATGAAGGAGGAGACGAAGAAGTAGCTGTGATCGTAACCGCGCTGCATGCGGAACATGCCCTCCTGACGGCGGGCGGCCATCGCCTCGGCCAGCGCCTCTGGCCGCAGGTTTTCGAGGAACTGGTCTGACGCGCCCTGATCGATCAGCACCGGCCCGTCGAACCCGCGCTTCCGCATCAGAAGGGTCGCATCATGGGCGGCCCAAGTGCTTTCATCCGCCCCCAGATACCCCGTGAACTGCTTGCGACCCCAGTCCGACGCGGTCGGATGGGCGATTGGCGCAAAGGCGGACACGGAGCGGAAACGTCCCGGAAGGCTCATCGCGATGGTCAGCGCGCCGTGCCCTCCCATGGAATGGCCGCTGATACCTTGCCGCGCGTCGTCCAGCGGGAATGTCTTGAACAGCAGGTCCGGCAAGTCGGCCGTGATGTAATCCCACATGCGGAAATGCGGGGCCCACGGGGCTTGCGTCGCGTTGACATAGAATCCCGCACCCTGCCCCATGTCGTAATCCTTGTCGTCCGCAACGCCATTGCCGCGCGGCGAGGTGTCGGGAAAGACCAGCGCCAGCCCTTCCGTGGCGGCCCAAGCCTGCGCCCCCGCTTTCACCATCGCGTTTTCATGCGTGCAGGTCAGGCCTGACAGGAACCACAGCACGGGCACGGGATCTTGCTCAGCCTCCTCGGGCAGGAACAGGCCGAAGGTCATCTCTCCCCCCGTGGCCTTCGATGCGTGCGAATACACGCCCTGCACGCCCCCGAACGCGCGGCTTTCGGATATGGTCTTCATTGCAGGCTCCTCATTTCATCATCGACAGCAGCAGCGGCAGGGTCAGAAGGCTTCCCAGTGTCGACATCAGGATCGAGGTGGAAACCCGCTGCGGCGCCACGCCGTAATACTGCGCCACCATGTAGACATTGCCCGCCACGGGCAAGGCGGCCGTGGCGATCATCACCTGCGCCGCGAACCCCTGCTGGCCCGTCACCCACAGGGCCAGCGACACCGCCCCCGGATGCAGCACCAGCTTGGCACAGGACAGCCAGCCACCGATCAGGGGCCGGTCCAGCCCCCGCAGGGCCAGTGACCCGCCGATGATGAACAAGGCCCCCGGCGTCGCGGCCCCCGCCAGCAACTTGACCGTCCGGTCCAGCGGATCGGGCACCGGCTGGCCCGTCGCGGCCCACAAAAGGCCTGCCGCCATCGCCATGATCATCGGATTCGTGACCAGCCCCCGCCCGATGTCCAAAGGCATCCGCGCGGTGATTTGCCCCGCCCGCGCCAGCGTGACGAGAGTGGTGAACAGGCTGCCGAACACCACAAGATCGACGGTCAGCATCATCACGATGGGCGCGATCGCCTCCGGCCCCATCAGGGCCAGCAGCAGCGGAATTCCCAGAAAACCCGTATTGCCGATGACGGCGCATTGCCCTTCCACCGCCGCTTCGGCCAAGGGTTCACCCCGCCACAGGGCCGCGGCAATGATCGTCAGGTTCACGGCCACCGTAGCAAGAACATAGGCGCCGGTATGAGGAAGATCGAAGATCTCCCCCAGCGACAGGTCGGCTGAAAAATGAAACAGCATCGCCGTCAGGCCGAACCAGAAAACGAACTTCGTCAACGCACCCAAGGCGCTTTCGCAAAAGAACCCTGTCCGCACGGCACAGTATCCCAACCCTATCAGGGCAAAGAACGGCAGCATCTGCAAAAGAACGGGGATCATGGACAGAACTTTCGGATTGCGCCGAACGTTTCATGCGGGCAGGCATGATGCAAGATCAGTCCGGCACCACCTCCACCCGGCGATTGCGGGCGCGGCCTTCCTCGGTGGCGTTGGTATCGCGCGGCGACAGATAACCGACACCCTCGGCCCCCAGACGCGCGGCATCGATGCCGCGCGACACAAGCCACTCCCTGACCGATTGCGCCCGTTCGCGGGATACGGCGATATTCGCCTCCAGCGTTCCGGCATCGTCGGTATGACCCACCAGCGTCACGCGGCGGTCGGGGTTCGCGCCCAGCCACTCCAGCAGCGGTTCCAGCATCGGCTGGGCGGCGTCAAGCGTGGCGGTTCCGCTGGCGAAGACCAGCCCTTCCAGCACAGTGGCGCGGTCGAACACTGTCGTCGCCTCTTGCAATGCAGGGTCGGGCATCGGCGCGGGGCGGGTGGACGGACCATCTGCAGGCGGCGTCACCTGCACCACCTCCACGAAGCCCAGATCAGGGGTGCGACTGACCATCACGCCGATCCGCGCGTCCCCCTTTGCCGCCGACGCATAGCGGAAATCACCCAGATCGACATGCATCTCCGGCTCCGGAAACAACTCCACCGAGTCGCGGAAGTCGTAGCCGCCACAATCGTGGGTGTCGCAATCGAGCAGGATCGTCCAGCCATCGGCAAGAAGCGCGTCGCGGATCGGCTGCAGGATGGACAGTGTCGTGAAGCCCGGCGGCTGCGCGCTGCGCCAGGCGGTGCGGACCACGCGGCCCTCTACGATTTCCGTGGGAAAGCCCGCCTCCGTCCATGGTGCAAGCGGCAGCGTCACGCTGTCCAGCGCCAGATCGGCACTGCGCGTGACCGTAGCTTCGCCCGCCATCGGGGGCTGGAAGGCCATCGCGGGGGACGCGGCCAGACTGCAAAGGATCAACCAGCGGATCACGGCGCCTTCCTGTAATGGTATCGGCCGCATTGGCGCATCCCGATGGCTTCATACAGTGCGCAGGCAGCGCTGTTGTCTTCGGACACGACCAGCCCCAGGCGACTTGCGCCCCGATCCGCCGCCCAGTTTGCCGCCCCCTTCAGCACAGCCCGCGCCAGACCGTGACGACGGTGGGAGGAGGCCACCTCCAACGCGTGCAACACCGCCAGATCGCCGTTGACGGCCACGAAGGCCGCAGCACCTTCCGTGGCGATCACCGCCTTGGGACACAGGCAGCGTTCCATCACGGCCAACCGTGCGGGGCCGACCTTGCCCGACTGCCCCCACATCGCGACGGTCGCATCGGAGGGAGGCCATTCGGCGGCGGCAACGGATGCCCCCGCCAGATCGGCAAGAGGCGCTTCATACAGCACCACCACATCGTCGAGCGCATATCCCGCCGATACCAGGTGGTTGTCCAGCATCCCCTCGCCTTCGCGCAGCATCACGAGTGGAGGCGGCGCATCATCATACGCGCCCTCCAAGGTGGCGGCGGACACGCGGCCCCCGCCGTCCGCCCCGTCGCGCATCGTCCACGGACCCTCGCGCCACATGCGGGCGGGGGGCCATGTCGGATCCATCTCGGCCAGAAGGGCGGCGGTCATGCGAAAAGGGTTGCCAGACGACTCATCGCCTCGTTCACGCGGCCGGCTTCCGTGCCGCGGATCACGAGGTTCGTACCGACGGCTCCGTTCTGCACGAATGGATAGCTGCCCATCTGCAGATCGGGATATTCGGCGGCAAGGCTGCCGAACGGCTCCGCGATCTCGCCCTCGCCCCGCTCCACGCGCAGCGACTGGCTCAGCAGCGGCTGGCCCTTCGTCAGGCGCGACAGCACGTCGGCCAGCATCGCGTGGAACACGTCGGGCACGCCCGCCATCACATGCACGTTGCCGATGGTGAAGCCGGGCGCGATGGACACAGGATTGTCGATCAGCGCGGCGCTTGCCGGAATGCGGGCCATGCGCTTGCGCGATTCGTTGAATTCGCGCCCCGTGCGTTCGTAATGCGCGGCCAGAAGTGCAGCCGCATCATCGCGCACGTCGATCGTGTCGCCAAAGGCCGCAGCCACCGCATCGGCCGTGATGTCGTCATGCGTGGGTCCGATCCCACCAGAGGTAAAGACATGGTCGTAAGCGCCCCGCAGCGCATTCAGCGCCTCCACGATGACGGCATGGTCGTCGGCGATGAACCGGACCTCGCGCAGGTCGATGCCCGCGGCGGTCAGTTCCTTGGCGATGTGGTGGGAATTGCTGTCGCGGGTGCGGCCGGACAGGATCTCGTCCCCGATGACAAGCATGGCGGCGGTGGGGTTGGGCATGCGCGGGCATCCTTGGCTGTTCCACCCTTGGGTATAGGTTTCGCGCGCGTGGCTTCCAAGGGTTCAATATCGGGATGCGGGGTGGCGCTTGCCGCGCCCGATGTCTATCTTGCGCGACAAGAGAGAAAGGACGATCCGGTGGAAGACATTCAAGGCCGCGTGACCCGTCAGGGCATCCGCATCTATGACCCGCAGGATTTCGATGGGATGCGCAAAGCTGGACGCGCCGCCGCCGAAATTCTCGATGCAGTGGCCGAACATGTCGTGCCGGGTGCGACGACCGCCTCCCTCGACGCCTTCATCGAGGACGAGATCAGGCGCATGGGTGTCGTGTCGGCCACCATCGGCTACAAGGGATACGAACACGCGTCCTGCATCTCCATCAACCATGTGGTGTGTCATGGCATTCCCGGCTCGAAGGTGCTGAACGACGGCGACATCCTGAACATCGACGTGACGGTGATCGTCGATGGCTGGTTCGGGGACACCAGCCGGATGTACGTGGCCGGAACCGCCAGCCGCAAGGCGGAGCGCCTGATCGAGGTCACGCATGATTCGCTTATGCTCGGCATCGAGGCGGTAAAGCCCGGCAACACCTTCGGCGACATCGGTCATGCCATCCAGACCCATGTGGAAGCGCAGCGCATGTCCGTCGTGCGGGACTTCTGCGGCCATGGGCTGGGACGCGTGTTCCACGCCCCGCCAAACGTGCTGCATTACGGTCGCGCCGGCACCAAGGAAGTGCTGGAAGAAGGCATGATCTTCACGATCGAGCCGATGGTGAACCTCGGGCGTCCCGAAACCAAGGTTCTGGCCGACGACTGGACGGCCGTGACGCGTGACAAGTCGTTGTCGGCGCAGTTTGAGCATTCGGTGGGCGTGACAACGGACGGGTGCGAGATCTTCACCCTGTCACCCGCCGGCCGCTTCCATCCGACCAAGGCACGGGCCTGATCGATCAAGCCCTGCCGAAGTTCGTGATGAGAGGTATCTGATCCTGCTTCGGCCACGGATGGCCGAAGATCAAAGCTCCAGCAGCGCGGGCAGGTCGTCCATGCTGCCAAACAGGGTCGCCCCTTCCCCTTCCAGCAGCCCGTGCCCCTGCGGCGCATAGCCGAAACAGGGAATGCCTGCCGCACGGGCGGCACGGGCGCCCGGCACGCTGTCCTCGATCACTGCGCAATCCGCGGGATCATGACCGAGGAACATCGCCACGTGCCGGTAAAGACCGGGATCGGGCTTGGGCATGTTCAGTTCCTGACCCGAAAATACCCGCCCCTCCAACCGCCGCCAGACGTCCGGATGCTGGCCCAGCGTGATCAGCATCTTTTCCGTCGTCCCGTTGGATCCAACGGCATAGGGGATGCCCGCCGCATCCAGCCGGTCCAGCAGTTGCGGCACGCCCGGCATCAAAGGGGTGTGATCGCGCAGGATGGCGTACATCCGGGCATACACATCCTCCACCCAGCCCTCCGGCAGATCGGCCCCCAGCTGACGCGCAGCGCGGAACACGCCGGGAATGGTGCCGCCCAGAAACAGCTTCTCCATCTGCTCATGCGTCACCTTCAGCCCGTATTCCGCCAGATCGGACGCGATGAGGTCCAGCGTCACCGGCTCGCTGTCCACCAGCACGCCGTCGCAGTCGAATATCACGGCCTTGACCATCTCATAATCCTCTCAGAATGGTGACGTGGGTTTCGCCGTATCGGCGTTGGTCCAGCATCTTGAAGCCTTCCGGGGCGACGGGGGGCGCGCCTTCTTCCCAGACTATCAGCGCTTCGAGGGCAAACCAGCCGCCAGCCACGCAAGCCGCCAGTGACTTTTCCCCCAATCCCTTGCCGTAGGGCGGGTCGAGGAAGACCAGATCGAACCCTGCGCCCCGGTTCACGCCCAGCCGGGTGGCGTCGCGGCGGATCGTCTCCGTCACCTCCTCCGTCCGGGTGATCCCTATGTTACGGCGCAGCAGCGCGCGGGAGGCGTTGCCGTCATCGACAAAGGTGGCTTCCGCCGCACCCCGGCTGATCGCCTCCAGCCCCAGGGCACCTGTGCCCGCGAACAAATCCAGCACCCGCGCATCGGCGAGCGGGTTGCCGTATCCACCATTGACCAGCAGGTTGAAGATCGACTCCCGCACGCGGTCGGAGGTCGGGCGCAGATGCGCCGCAGGGTCCCCCGCGCCCACATCGGCCAGATGCGTGCCGCGCATGCGGCCCCCGACGATCCTCATAGCAAGTCCTTCACCTGTTGCGCGGTCCGCACCGCCTCCGGATCGGGCGAACGTCCCGCCTCGATCAGCCGTTTGCCCACCATATAGGCGCGGGCGTCGTTGGCCGCATCCACCGCCAGCAACCGATCCCCCGCAAAATACCAGAACGAGGTGCCGCCGTCATGCCGGACCACCACCCGGTCATGTCCGGCATTCAGGCCAGCGATCTGCAGCTTCACGTCATACTGATCCGACCAGAACCACGGTTTCGCCGCATAATCCTGATCCGCGCCAAGCATGTTCGCCGCCACGGTCTCGGCATGGTCGATGGCGTGGGGCACCGATTCCAGCCGCAAACGCCCACCCTGATGCGGAAACGAGGCGCAATCGCCCGCAGCCCAGATGAACGGGTCCGACGTGCGCCCCTGCGCATCCACCGCGATGCCATTGTCCAAGGCCAGCCCCGCAGCCTCGGCCAGTGCCATGGCCGGCGTGATGCCGATGCCCGCGATGACAAAATCGCATGGGATGCGCGTGCCATCCGCCAGCACGGCGGCGGTGACACGGCCCTCGCCCTCCAACCTCTCCAGCGCGGTGCCTTCCAGTAGGGCCACGCCATGCGTGCGGTGAAGGGCGCGAAAGAACGCAGCCGTCTCGGCGCTGGCGACGCGGGAAAGGATGCGGGGGGCGGCCTCCAGCACTGTTACCTGCAGCCCAAGTTGTGCCGCCACCGCAGCCGCCTCCAACCCGACATATCCGCCGCCCACAATCACGACCCGTGCGCCCGCCGCAAATTCCGCCTTCATCGCATCCACGTCGGCCAGCGTCCGCACCGCAAACACGCCCCCCAATGCCGTCGGCAACCGCCGCGCGACCGATCCCGTGGTCAGCGCCAGCATGTCATAGGGCAACGTCTCCTTACCCATCCGCACGCATTTTTCGTCCCGATCGATGCCGGTGACGCGGCAGCCTGTCCGAACCTCGATGTCCTGTGCGTCCCAGAAACTGTCGGCGCGTAGGACAAGGCGGTCCACGTCCATCTCTCCCGTCAGGTAACCCTTGGACAGGGGGGGGCGCTGATAAGGGGGCACCGGCTCCTCTCCCAGCAGGATGATGCGGCCGGTTGCGCCAAGCCCGCGCAATTTCGCCGCCAGCGCCGCACCGGCCTGACCGGCCCCCACCACCACGATATCCGTCATCTTTTCCATTCCCACCCCGCGCGGCGGAGCCTATATCTGGCCACCACGGAAACGCAACACGAGGAGAGACGCATGACCATTGCCATCGGGGACAGGCTGCCCGGCGCAGACCTTGTGCGCATCGGGGATGCAGGCGTGGAACAGGTCGACATCGCCAGTCACATCAAGGGCCGCAATGTCGTCATCTTCGCCGTGCCGGGCGCCTTCACGCCGACCTGCCATTCGGCCCACATGCCCAGCTTCGTCCGCAACGTCGATGCCCTGCGCGACCGCGGCGTGGAGGAGGTGATCTGCATCTCCGTCAACGACCCCTTCGTGATGAAGGCATGGGGCGAGGCGACAGGGGCCACGGCCGCTGGCATCACCCTGCTGGGCGACCCGAGAAGTGAACTGACGCAGGAACTCGGCCTTGCCTTCGACGCGCCGGGACCGGGCCTGATGGGCCGTTCGCGCCGCTATGCCATGCATGTCGTCGACGGTGAGGTGCGGGTGCTGCATCTGGAGGAAAGCACCGGTGCCTGCGAGATCTCGGGCGGCGAGGCGATGCTGGCGGCCCTCTGACCTAACGGCACGGCATCAGCGGCCCCCAAGCGGGAGGCCGCCAAGCCTCAATCCTCCGCCTCGCCCGTGTCGCGGCGGAAGGGACCATAGGCGGTCAGCACCTCGATCTCCTCGTCCACTGCCACGCGTTCCGCCTTCAGATACTGCGCCACGGCACGGCGGAACGCGGGATCGGCGATCCAGTGCAGCGAATGCGTTTCGGTGGGCAGGTATCCGCGCGCCAGCTTGTGTTCGCCCTGCGCGCCCGCTTCCACATGCGGGATGCCGTGGGCGATGGCGAAATCCATTGCGCGGTAATAGCACAGCTCGAAATGCAGGAAGGGGTGATGTTCGCTGCTGCCCCAGTAACGGCCATAGAGCGTGTCCCGCCCGATGAAATTCAACGCCCCCGCGATCCAGCGTCCCTCCCGCTCTGCCATGACCAGCAGGATGTCGTCTGCCATCGTGCGGTGGATTTCGTCGAAGAACGCCCGCGTCAGATAGGGCGTGCCCCACTTGCGCGCACCCGTATCCTGATAAAACCGCCAGAACGCGTCCCAGTGTTCGGGTTGCAGCTGGTCCCCCGTCAGCGCATGGACTGTACCGCCAAAGGCCATCGCCCCTTCGCGTTCACGCCGGATGGTCTTGCGCTTGCGCGACGACAGGTCGGCCAGAAACGCGTCGAAATCCACGTAGTTGCGGTTCTGCCAGTGGAACTGCTGGCTGGTGCGGGGCAGAAGGCCGTGATCTTCGCCCGCAGCCAACTCCTCAGCCGTGCAGAAGGTCGCATGGACCGACGACAGTCCGTTCTGTTCGGCCAACGCCACGGCCCCCTGCATCAGGGCGGAACGTCCCGTCTCCTCGAACCCCGGAAGGGTCAGGAAGCGGCGCCCCGTGGCCGGGGTAAAGGGCACGGCGATCTGGATCTTCGGGTAATACTGCCCGCCTGCCCGTTCATAGGCATCTGCCCAGTTGAAATCGAAAATGTATTCGCCCTGGCTGTGGCTTTTCACATAAAGTGGTGCGGCGGCGATCATCCGGCCACCGATGCTGGCTGTCAGGGGTCGCGCCTGCCACCCCGACCGACCGCCGGTGGAACCTGACACCTCCAGTGCCAGCAGGAAACGGTGGGTGGTGAAGGGGTCGGGCGGGCGCCCCCCGTGCGGATTGGCCCCGTTCGGATGGCCGCCCTCCGGGTTTGCAAGGGCGTCCCAGTCCGCCTGGGAAATGCTGGCGAACCCGTCATGTGCTGTCACTTCGATCTCGGTATTCATGCGCCAATGCTGGCGCATGAAGGGGCGGCGTCAAGCAGGGATCACCGCCGCATATCCTTCGAAGGTCACATTGTCGGCAACGCGGCGGGCGGCAGCCTCGGCCTCGGCGCTGCGGATCGTCCAGCATAAGATCGCGGCCCCTTGAGACTTCAGTTCGGCCACGCGCGGATTGTCCAGATCCAGCGCCTGATGCGAGATGAACGAGGCCCCCGCCCGATCGTAATCGGGAATGCCCCGCAGGCGGGCACATGCATCATTGGACAGCGTCGGCCAGTCGGTCGGGGCATAATCGCAGGTGGTGATGCCGCGCGGGATCCGAGGTGCCAGACCGGCCATCAGCACCACGGTTTCGGGGTTGAACCCCATTACCGCCACCGGCCCGTCATAGCCGCCCAGCGCACGCGCAGTTGCCCGTTCAAGCGTGCCGTCAAACGGGGTCTGGTCCTTGATCTCCACCAGAAGCGGCACCTGACCCGCGACGATGTCCAGCACCTCGGCGAATGTGGGCATTCCTTCGTCGCCGTCGGTCAGCGGGATGGCAGACAATGCAGCCGCCGTGCGGGCACGGACAGGGCCCGTTTCCCCCGTCAGCCGGTCCAGCACGTCATCATGGAACACCATCGGCACGTTGTCCGAAGACAGTTGCAGGTCGATCTCCACCCCATAGCCGGCCGCGATGGCCGCGCGTATGGCCGCGCGGGAGTTTTCCACCCGTCCCGCCGCGCGGTCGTGCAATGCACGATGAGCGACGGGCAGGCACAGGAAATCGGGATGCAGGATCATTTCAGTTCGAAGATCGCCTCGATCTCCACCGCGACGCCGCCGGGAAGCGAAGCTGCCGACACCGCCGACCGTGCATGGCGCCCCGCATCGCCGAACACTGCCACCATCAGGTCGGAAGCGCCGTTGATGACCTTCGGCTGATCCGTGAATTCGGGAACGGAGTTGACGAATCCCACCAGCTTCACCACCCGCGCGATGCGATCCAGATCGCCATCGCAGGCGGCCTTGACCTGTGCGATCAGGCTCAGCGCGCAGATCTTGGCGGCCTCCGCCCCTTGTTCGGCGTCGAAATCTGCTCCCAGCTTGCCCGTCACCCCACGGCTGATCTGGCCGGAGATGAAGACCTGCTTTCCCGTCACCACGAAAGGCACGTAATTGGCCACCGGCGGCGGCGCATCGGGCAGGGTCAGGCCAAGATCGGACAGGCGGGTATCGATGGCAGACATGAGAACGCTCCTTCAAGGTCAGGTCGGCGCACGCTAGGCGGCACCGCTCCGGCTGGCAAGCCGGCTTTCCCGGAAGGCTCGGCTTTCTGGAAGGCCCAACGCCATCGGAAGGCTCAACTCTCCCGAAATGCCTTGTCGAAATAGCTGGTAAAGGGTTGCAGCAGGTAATCCATCGGGCTGCGGCTTCCGGTGCGGATGAACGCCTCTGCCGGCATGCCGGGCGTCAGGATGACCCCTTCGGGCGGCACCAGTGAAATGCGCGCGGTATAGAAGCTGAGCCCTTGCTTGTCCTGCAGCGTGTCGGCCGACACCTGCACGACCGTCCCCTCCAGCTCCGGCGCGGCGCGGCCCGAAAAGGCCGGAAGCGTCAGGCGGACGGGTTGGCCTGCCTGCACCTCGTCCACGTTGACGGGGGGAATGCGGGCTTCCGCCACCAGCGCCTCCTGCTGGGGGATGATCCACAGGACCGGATCGGCGGGGCTGATGACGGCATTCGGCGTCGTGACCGCAAGCGCCAGAACGCGCCCTGCGACAGGTGCGCGGATGTCCAGCCGGTCGATCTTCTGCTGCAAGGCACGCCGCGTTTCGGCAAGTTCTGCCTGCTGATAGCTGAAATCACGCAACTGAGAGATCGCATCCTCGCGGCGCTGGGCGATCAGGCCCGTGGCCTGCATGCGGTATTCGGTAATCCGGCCGCTTGCCTCGGCAAGGCTGGCGACAAGCGCCCCGGCCTCACCCTCCAGCTGGGCCTTCTCCCGCTCCACCTGACGGACGCGGGCGCGCTGGGTGAGGCCTTCTGCCAGAAGACGGCGCTGGTCAGCCAGCTCTTCCGCGATCAGGCGTCTTTGCTCGTCGTTCGCGCCGGTCTGGGCCTTCAACCCGTCGATCTGGTTGCCGACTTGTCCTTCCCGCTGTGAAAGCTGGTCCAGCTGGGCGGTAAACGTCTCCGCCCGCGCAACGAACAGCGTGCGCTGCCCTTCCATCAGAAGGGCCACATCCGGGCGCGAGGCGGGCAAGGCATCGGTGAACGTGATTTCGGCAGCCCCATCCCGTTCGGCCAGAAGGCGGGCCAGTCGTGCCTCCACCTCGAACAGCTGGCCTTCAGCGATGGACAGCTGGGATCGCAGATCCGATCCGTCCAGCCGGATCAGCAACTCCCCCGCACCCACACTTTGACCGTCGGTGACGGCGATCCGTTCCACTACGCCGCCATCGGGATGCTGCACGATCTGCCGGTTCTGCGGCACCTGCAGCGTGGCGGATGCGATGACCGCCCCGTCGATGGTGGACAGGACCGCCCACGCCCCGAACCCGCCGACCACGACGGCAAGCGTGGCAATGCCCGCCCAGACGGATCCCTTGACATCAAAGCTCATGCGGCCCCCGTGTCGCGAATGATTTCGGTGTGGTTGCGGACCATCTGGCGAAGGATGGCGTCGCGGGGGCCAAAGGCGCGGCGAATACCTTCCTCCAGCACCAGAAGGGTGTCGCATTCCTGGATGGCGGACGGGCGATGCGCCACGATCAGGGCCGACCCGCCCCGCGCCTTGTGATCGATCAGGGCACGGCGCAGCGCCTCCGTCCCTTCGGCATCCAGCGCGGCGTTGGGTTCATCCAGCACCAGCAGCACCGGATTACCGTAAAGCGCCCGCGCCAGTCCGATCCGCTGGATCTGCCCCCCCGACAGCTGCGAGCCAAGCGCCGAGACGCGGGTGTCATAACCCTGCGGCAGCGAAAGGATCATCTCGTGTGCGGCGGCGCGGCGGGCGGCGTCGATCACGCGGGGGGCATCGGGTTCGTCCAGCCTGGCGATGTTTTCCGCCACCGTGCCGTCGAACAGCGTCACCCGTTGTGGGAGATAGCCCAGATGGCTGCCCAACGTATCCGGATCATACTGGTGCAGTGCGGCGCCGCCCAGACGGATATGACCGGCCTGCGCCGCCCAAAGCCCCGTGACCGCCCGCGCAAGCGAGCTTTTGCCCGCCCCCGACGGTCCGATGACCCCGAGTGCCTGACCGGGTTCCAGCACGAAGCCCACGCCCCGCAGCACGGGACGCGTGCCGCCGGGGGGCAGGACGGTGATCGACTCCACCTCCAGCCGTGCGGCGGGACGCGGGAGGGCAAGCGCTGGAGGGTGTCGGGGTTCGTTCGACAGAAAGACGGACAGACGCTGCCAGCCTTCGCGGGCGCGTGTCAGCGTGGCCCAGTTGCCGATGATCGCCTCAACCGGGGCGAGTGCGCGGCCCATGAGGATGGAGGCCGCGATCATCACGCCCGCCCCGATCGCCTGCTCCAGCACAAGCCATGCGCCCAGACCCAGCATCGCCGATTGCAGGAACAGCCGCAGGGTCCGTGTGACAGAGGCGAAACCGCCCGTCAGGCCCGAGGCGGCGGCGGCATGGATCAGGGCAAGGCGGCGCACCTTGTGCCAGCGGGTGAATGCGGCACCCGTCATGCCAAGGGCGCGAACAGCTTCCGATTCCGCCATCATCACCTGCGACTGCCGTTCGGCATCGGCCCCGAGGCGGGTGGCATCCGACAGACCGGACGCCGACATCCAGCGGTTCAGCAATGTCACCGCCACGAGAACCACACCGCCTGCCAGGGCCAACGCGCCAAGCGCGGGGTGGAACAGGAAGATCAGCGCGGCAAAGACGGGTGTCCATGGAATGTCGAACACGGCCAGCATCGCGGGGGACGCAAAGGCCCGCTGCACCGCCTCCAGATCGCGGGGACCGGCCGCTGCCTGCGGATCGTCGGGCGATTGCGACAGTCGCCGCAAGGATGCGCGGAACACCCGCAAATCCAGTCCGTCCTGGAAAGCTGCCCCCAGACGGATCATGATTCGCCCCCGGATCGCATCCAGCACGCCCATCGCGGCAAACATGCCACAGGCGAGGACCGACAGCGCGACCAGCGTTTCCACCGATCTGCCTGCCAGAACGCGGTCGTAGACCTGCATCATGTAAAGGGGCCCGGTCAGCATCAACGCGTTGCAGACACAGGAAAATACCATCACTGCGGCAATTCCGCCACTTGACTGCCGCAATGCGCCGCGCAGTTCCTTGGAACCGCTCAGGTTGGATCGTTGAGCCACGGCGCTACCTCGTCCCCGGTATGTTCGGACGTTGTCATCGCCGGGTGGGCCGAATATGGCTTGGGGCAAATGGCGGTGACATTCTGTCACGAACTGATATGGGATTAATAGGGCATGGTCATTAAGAAAGCGTTCTTCCGCCTACCGGTGATGGCCGCCATCCCGTTGGTGTTCCTTGCGGCTTGCGGAACCGCACCCGTCGCATCCGGCGTCAGCGACCCGAACGAAGGCGTGAACCGCCGGTTCCACGCCTTCAACAAGGGTGTCGACCGCAACGTCTTGCGGCCCGTCTCCTATACCTACGGCCACGTGCCCAAGCCCGTCCGTCAGGGCGTTTCCAACTTTGCGGAAAACCTCGAACTGCCCGCCGACGTGATCAACGGCGTGCTGCAGGGCCGTCCGGGTGCCGCCGTGCAGAACACGGGGCGGTTCCTCGTGAACTCCACCATCGGGGTGCTGGGGCTGTTCGATCCGGCCAGCCGCATGGGCATGCCCGAGAAGTCGACCGACTTCGGCGAGACGCTGTATGTCTGGGGCACGGGCGAAGGACCCTACGTGGAAAACCCCCTGTTCGGGCCCTCGACCCAGCGGGACACGTTCGGCAAGATCGTGGACACGATCACGAATCCGTTGAACTTCCTGATCGAAACACCCGAGAGCACCTATGTTACGGTGGCGAATGGCGGCGAGATCCTGAACGACCGCTATACCTACGGCGCGACCATCGACGACGTGCTCTACGACAGCGCCGACAGCTACTCCCAGGCGCGCCTTGCCTACCTGCAGAACCGCCGCTTCACGCTGGAGCGGAATGCGGGTGGGGGAACCACCGGGGGGGACAGCGGGTTTATAGATCCTTATGCCGGTGAAACCGGTGCTGCCGCCACCACTTCGGCACCTGCCGATTTCATAGATCCCTACGAGGATGCCAATGCCCAATAACCTGATTTTCGTTCCTGCCCTGACCCGTCGCGCCGTTGCCGGCGGACTGGTCCTTGGTGCATCCGCCATGGCGATGCCCGGCCTGTCCTTCGCCCAAAGTGGCGGCGACGCGGCGCGCCGCGCCGTTGAGCAGGCCGTGACGGCCGTTAACCGCATCATCGCGTCCGGCCAGTCGCAGGAACAGATGTACGACGACTTCGAGCAGGTCTTCGCAACCTATGCCGATGTTCCGACCATTGCCCGTTCCACGTTGGGCGTTGCTGCACGTCAAGCGTCCGCCGCGCAGCTTCAGGCCTATACGCAGGCCTACCAGGGGTATGTGTCGCGCAAGTACGGCCGTCGTTTCCGCGAATTCGTGGGCGGAGAGATCCGCGTCACGGGCGTGAACCCGATCAAGAGCTACTATGAAGTCGTCTCCACCGCCTTCACGCGCGGCAGTTCGCCTGCGGACGTGCGCTGGCACGTGTCGACGAACAGCGGCAGCCCGAAGTTCTTCAATATCATCATCCAAGGCGTGAACATGCTCGCCTCGGAGCGGAACGAGGTTCAGGCGATCCTCGACCAGCAGGGCGGCAGCATTGACCGTCTGACACAGGCGCTGCGTTCGGCCTGATCTGCCACTGCCACGACGAGGAAGGCCCCGCCATCTGGCGGGGCCTTTTGCTTATCCGCCGAAAGCGCGGCGGACATCGTTCAGGATGCGCTCCGCCACGTTGGGTTCGGACTGCGGCTGCGCGGGCTGGACCGGTTGCATTCCGGGAAGCGGGTTGCCCTGATTGTCGGTCACCGGCTGGTTGGTGGGGGCGGCCGGGGCCACGCGGGCCTCGGGGATGATCTTCTTCAGCGGAACGAGGGGTGCGCCATCTTCGATCCGGCTCATCACCTCGCGCCAGATCTCGGCCGGAAGACCGCCGCCCGTGGTACCTTTCAGCGGCGTGTTGTCATCGTATCCCATCCAGACGCCCACGACGTAATCCGCCGTGAAGCCCACGAACCACGCATCCCGCGCGGCCTGCGTCGTGCCGGTCTTGCCCGCAGCCTCGCGCCCCGAGGGCAGCTTCGCCCGCCCGCCGGTGCCGTTCTGGATCACCTGCGTCATCATGTAGGTCAGCAGCTGCGCCGCGTGTTCGGAGATCACGCGTTCACCCATGCCGCCCGTCTGGCCGATCAGCGATTCCTGATCCTCGCGCAGACGCAGGCTGGTCAGGCCGTAAGGCCGCACCGACATTCCACCGTTCAGGATGCCCGCATAGGCGCCCGTCATTTCCAGCAACGTCGCCTCCGACACGCCAAGCGCCAGCGATGGACTGTTCACGAGGTTGGAGCGGATGCCGAACTGTTGCGCCACGTCGATGACTTTGTCGCGTCCCACCGCTTCGGATACCCGCACGGCAGGCACGTTCAGCGAACGGGCCAGCGCCTGAGTCAGCGTGACGACACCGCTGAAATTGCGGTCGTAGTTCGACGGCGACCACGGCCCCGAACCGGGGATGTTGATCGTGAGGGGCGTATCCTCCACGAAGTCGGCGGGGCTGAAGCCTTCGTTCATCGCGGCGGCATAGACGAAGGGCTTGAACGCCGATCCGGTCTGGCGCAGCGCCTGCGTCGCGCGGTTGAATGACCCCGCCGGTTCGATCGTGCGACCACCCACCATGCCGCGCACGGCCCCGTCGGGCGACATGACCACGACGGCGGTCTGGGCCTTCGACGTCTCGCTGACCTTGTCCTTGAAGATCTGGGTGACGGCATCCTGCGCCGCCCGCTGGATGCGCTGGTCCATCGTGGTGTTGATGATCACATCTTCGGTCGTATCGCGGGTCAGGAAGTCCGGACCCGATTCCATCACCCAGTCGGCGAAGAAGCCGCCGGAGCGATCTTCGGCCGCGTCCGACAACCGGGCCGGATTTGCTTCGGCACTCCGGGCCTGCTCGGCGGAAAGGTAACCCTGCTCCTCCATCAGGCCAACGATCACGTTCGCCCGGTCGATGGACCTTTCCAGGTTGTTCGTGGGTGCGTAATAGGACGGCGCACGCAGCAGGCCCGCCAGCATTGCGGCCTCCGCCGGTTCAACCGTCTTGGCCGACTTTCCGAAATAGCGTTCGGCAGCAGCCTCGAACCCGCGGGCGCCGGCACCCAGATAGACGCGGTTGAAGTAGATGGTCAGGATGTCGGCCTTGGAATACTTTGCCTCCATCGCCAGCGAATAGGGGACTTCCTTGATCTTGCGCCACAGCGACGTGGTGCGGCAGTCCGCCTCGTATTCGGTTTCGGATTTCCACGTCTGCGGGTCGTATTCGACGCCAAGGCACAGAAGCTTTGCCACCTGCTGGGTGATGGTGGAGCCGCCATTGCCTTCGAACGGGCCACGGCCCGCACGCAGGTTGATGGCCACCGCCGACGCAATGCCGCGCGGACTGACACCAAAATGGCGGTAGAAGCGCCGGTCCTCGGTCGCGATGACCGCGTCACGCAGGTACTGGGATGCATCTTCGGACCTCAGGGTGCCGCCATAGGTTTCCCCACGCCACGCGAAGGTTTCGCCGTCGTCGTCCAGCATGGTGACCGATCCGCGCACACGGGCATCCAGCAGGTCCGTCACACTGGGCAGGGTGGAGGCGAAATAGAGCGTCGCCGCCCCCACGAGCAGCGTTACAACCAGCGCGGATCGCCAGAACACACCCCAGACCACGCGGCGCAGCAGGGACAGGATGCCCGCGACAAGCGCCACGATGGGGTTGCGCCGGGGCCGCTTGGGCGCAGGCTTGCGGGGTGCGGGCTTGCGCGGGGCCGGGCCGTTGCCGTTTCCGCCATTGCCGCCGCCGTTGCCTCCCTTCCCGCCGGACGTGCCACGCCCGCCGCCATTCGCCGCATACCGGCGCTCCGCCACGAGGGGCGTGCGTCTGGTCGGTCCACTCATGCCTGTCTGCCTTCTTTTTCGTATTGAGGCCATCATAACGGGGCAGCGCGGAATTGTTTAGGTCAAGTTCTTGTCATCCCGATTCAGGCTGCGCCCGCTTTTTAGGCTTTCCGCATATTCCAAGGGCGTTTGCCGCAGGACATGGGCTTCCTGCTGCCCGAACCTTCGGCGGAACATTGCCGTATGCCTGAAAAAGCCGCCTTCTGCCCTCAACGATCCAACGGAGGTCCGGCGGGCCGCCACCAATGAGGGGACGCATAGTGAAACTGGTCATCGCAGCCATCAAACCGTTCAAGCTGGAGGAGGTCCGCGAAGCCCTGACCACCATCGGCGTACGCGGCATGATGGTGACGGAAATCAAGGGGTTCGGATCGCAATCGGGCCATACCGAAATCTATCGCGGCGCGGAATACGCGGTGAATTTCGTGCCGAAGGTCCGGCTGGAGATCGTGGTGTCTGACGCGCTGGCGGAATCGGTGGTGGAAACCATCCGGGCCACGGCAAAGACCGACAAGATCGGCGACGGCAAGATCTTCGTGCTGGACGTGGAACAGGCCGTTCGCGTGCGGACCGGCGAAATCAATGACGACGCGCTCTGATCGCGTGACGAGGGGACAGGGGACGATGAAACAATTGATGAAAACCGCCGGCCTTGGCACGGTGGCCATGCTGGCCGCACTGCCCGCGCTGGCGCAGGATGCAGCCGTGGCCGTCGTGGAACCGGTCATGGACAAGGGCGACGTCGCCTGGATGATGATCTCCACCGTGCTGGTGCTGTTCATGGTGCTGCCGGGGCTGGCACTGTTCTATGGCGGCCTAGTGCGGTCCAAGAACATGCTGTCGGTGCTGATGCAGTGCACGCTGATCACGGCGATGGTGATCGTGGTCTGGGTGCTCTACGGCTATTCCTTCGCGTTCGGCGGCGGCACCGGCCCGTTCTTCGGCGGCTTTGCCAAGATGTTCCTTGCAGGCGTCACGCCCGACAGCATGGCGGCCACCTTCTCGGCCGAATATGTCATTCCGGAATACGTGTTCATCTGCTTCCAGATGACGTTCGCCTGCATCACGCCCGCCCTGATCGTCGGTGCTTTCGCAGAGCGTGTGAAGTTCGGCAGCCTGATGCTGTTCATCCTGCTGTGGGTGACCTTCGTCTACTTCCCGATCGCCCATATGGTCTGGGATGCGAATGGCCTGCTGTTCGGCTGGGGTGCGCTTGATTTCGCAGGCGGCACGGTCGTGCACATCAACGCCGGCATCGCGGGCCTTGTCGGCTGCATCTTCCTTGGCAAGCGCATCGGTCTGGGCCGCGACATGATGGCCCCGCATTCGATGACGCTGACGATGGTCGGCGGCTGTATGCTGTTCGTGGGCTGGTTCGGGTTCAACGCCGGTTCCAACCTCGAAGCCAATGGCGGTGCGGCACTGGCCATGATCAACACATTCACCGCGACGGCCGGCGCGATCCTCGCCTGGGTCATCATCGAGGGTGCGGCCCGCGGCAAGGGCTCCATGCTGGGCGCGGTGTCCGGCATGATCGCGGGTCTGGTGGCGGTGACGCCGGCGGCAGGCCTGATCGGTCCGGTCGGTGCGATCTTCCTCGGCGCCATCTCCTCGGCGGTCTGCTACTTCTTCGTGGCCACGGTGAAGAACAAGTTCGGCTATGACGACAGCCTCGACGTGTTCGGCATTCACGGCGTGGGCGGCATCGTCGGTGCGATCGGAACCGGCATCTTCGCCTCCGCTTCCCTGGGCGGCATCGGCTATGCCGAAGGCGTGACGATGGGCGGTCAGGTGTGGACGCAGATCCTCGCGGTTCTGGTCACCATCGTGTGGTGCGGCATCGGGTCGGTCATCCTGTTCAAGATCGTGGACATGGCCATGGGCCTGCGCGTCACGGCAGATCAGGAGCGTGAGGGCCTCGACACCACCTCGCACGGTGAAAGCGCCTATCACATGTGATCCCGCAACCGGGACAACGGACAAGGGCGGAGCATCAGCTCCGCCCTTTTTTCATGCGACGTCGGCGATGGCCGCAGCCACTATGGGGATTGCCGCATCCGACAGCCCCGCCACGTTGATGCGGCTGTCATCCAGCATGTAGATGCCGTGCCGGTCGCGCAGAACCTCCACCTGATCGGCCGTCAGTCCGAGGCGGGAGAACATGCCCCTGTGTTCCGACACGAAGCCGAACCGATCCGTGCGGCATGCGGTGCGCAGCGCCATGGCCAGACCTTCGCGCAAGGCGATCATGCCGGTGCGGATGTCTTCCAGCTCCGCCATCCAGTCAGCGTGCAGGGCAGGATCGTCAAGGATCGTGCTGACCACCCGCGCCCCGTGATCCGGCGGGAAGGAAATGCTCAATCGGTTCAGCGCCGACAGGTTGGCCTGCACCAGCGCACGGTCCCCGCCCACGGCCAGCAGCACGCCCGTCCGCTCGCGATAGATCCCGAAGTTCTTGGAGCAGGAGGCCGCGACCAGCACCTGCGGCAGGCGCTGCACCAGCAAGCGGGTGGGCCCCGCGTCCTGTTCCAGTCCGTCGCCAAAGCCCTGATAGGCCAGATCGATCAGCGGGATCGCCCCGACCCGCTCCAGAACCGCCGCAACCTCCGCCCACTGGCCCAGCGACAGGTTGGCCCCTGTCGGGTTGTGGCAGCAGCCGTGCAGCAGCACGATATCGCCCGCCTTCACGCGGGCCAGATCCTCCAGCAGGCCCTGCACGTCCAGCCCGCCGGTTTCCGCATCGAAATAACGGTATCCGGCGCGGCGCAGGCCCAGATAGTCGATGATTGCGGGGTGGTTCGGCCATGTCGGGTTCGACAGCCAGACGGTCGCGTCGGGGCTGGCCATCCTCACCAGCTCCAACGCCTCGCGCACGGCACCCGTCCCGCCGACGGTGGCCATCGCGGCCCCGGTTTCCCGACCGAGGATCAGGCGCTGCATCGCGGACAGGAACGCAGGATCGCCCGGCATCGCGGTATAGACCTTCGTCTGTTCCTTGTCCCAGATCATGCGCTCTGCCTCGCGCACCGCGCGCATGACGGGGGTGCGGCCTTCGGCATCCTTGTAGGCGCCCACGCCAAGGTCGATCTTGCCCGTGCGGGGATCGTCACGGAACATCTGCATCATGTGAAGGATCTTGTCCGCGGTTTGCGGTTGCAGCAGTTCAAGCATTGCCCGTCTCCACCGGCAGGTCATGACGCCCGCCCCATTCTGTCCATGACCCGTCATAAAGGGCGTGGTCGCGATGACCCAGCCGTTCCAGCGCAAGGCTGAGGACCGCCGCCGTGATGCCCGACCCGCAGGAGGTGATGACGGGCTTGTCCATATCCACGCCCGCAGCGGCGAAAGCGGCCTGCAACGCCTCGACCGGTTTCATCGTGCCGTCGGCGTTCAGAACCTCGCCGATGGGCAGGTTTCTGGCACCGGGAATGTGCCCCGACCGCAGGCCGGCACGGGGTTCGGGCACCTCGCCTCGGAAACGCGGGGCGGCGCGGGCATCGACCACCTGCGCGCGGCCGGTCGCCACCTGCTCGGCAGTGCGGACAAGATCCGGACGGAACACCGGGTCCACCCGTTCCGGCAGGGGCTGCGGCACCTCGGACGTGACGTCGCGCCCTTCGGCCTGCCATTTGGGCAGACCGCCATCCAGCACGGCCACGGCATCATGGCCCATCAGGCGGAACATCCACCAGACGCGGGCTGCCGAGAACAGGCCCTTGCTGTCATAGACGACAACCTGCGTCGCCCCGCCGATGCCCATGGCACCGATGGCCGCGCCGAACTGTTCGGGCGTGGGGGCCATGTGCGGCAGATCGCCTTCGGTACTGATCGCGTCGATGTCGAAGAACTGCGCACCGGGGATGTGGGTCCGCGCATATTCGGTTGCGGCATCGCGCCCGTCGGCGGGCATGTGCCACGATGCGTCAAGCACGATCACGTCGTCCAGCCGTGCGGCCAGCCAGCCGGTGGATACGAGGGTATGGGGATCATCGGTCATTGGGGCACCTCCTGCGCATCAGCGATACGCCGCACCCCGCTGGGCTTCAAGTCAGCCCTGCTTCAGCAGCCGCGCCTTCTGGCGGTCCCAGTCCCGCTTGGCCGAGGTTTCGCGCTTGTCGGCAGCCTTCTTGCCCTTGGCGATGCCGATGCGGATCTTCACCACGCCACGTTCGTTGAAATACATCCGCAGCGGGACCAGCGTCATGCCTTCACGCTTCGTCGCGTTCCAAAGGCGGGACAGTTCCTTGCGGCTGACCAGCAGCTTGCGGCGGCGGCGTTCCTCGTGGCCCCATGTCTTGGCCTGAAGATAGGGTGCGACATAGCCGTTGATCAGCCACAGTTCCCCGTCCTCGACGCTTGCATAGCTTTCGGCGATGTTCGACCCGCCCTGCCGCAACGACTTCACCTCGGAGCCGAGCAGCATGATGCCGGCCTCCAGATCATCCTCGATGGCGTAATCGAACCGTGCGCGGCGGTTTTCGGCGATAAGCTTGCTGTTGGGGTCGGATATCTTCATGGCTCACAGATAGGGGGCGTGACGCCCCCCGTCCAGATGGAATGGCAGCCGGATCAGTTCAGCAGACCCGCGTGGCGCATGGCCGCATCGATCCGCGCCTTGGTCCCGTCCGTCAGGCCGACCAGCGGCAGACGCACCTCCGCCTCGCACAACCCCAGACGCGACAGGCCGTATTTCGCACCCGCAAGGCCAGGCTCCAGGAAGATCGCCTCGTGCAGGGGCATCAGGCGGTCCTGGTAATCCAGCGCCATCGCATAATCGCCCGCAAGCGTCGCTGCCTGGAATTCGGCACACAGGCGCGGGGCGACGTTGGCCGTGACGGAAATGCAGCCCGAACCGCCATGCGCGTTGAAACCGAGCGCGGTCGCGTCCTCTCCCGACAGCTGGATGAATTCGGGCCCGCAGGTGATACGCTGCTGGCTGACGCGCTCCAGCTTGCCGGTGGCATCCTTGACGCCCACGATGCGCGGCAGCCTTGCCAGAACCCCCATCGTTTCGGGCGACATGTCCACCACCGACCGACCGGGAATATTGTAGATGATGATCGGCAGGTCGCAGCTGTCGTGCACGGCGGTGAAATGCGCGATCAGGCCGGCCTGCGTCGGCTTGTTGTAATAGGGCGTGACGACCAGCGCCGCATCGGCGCCCGCTTCGGCCGCATGACGGATCAGGCCAATCCCTTCGGAGGTGGAGTTCGACCCCGCCCCCGCGATCACCGGCACGCGGCCTGCGGCGAATTCCACGACCTTGGCCACGACGGTCTTGTGTTCATCATGCGTCAGGGTGGGGCTTTCGCCCGTGGTGCCCACGGGGACCAGCGCGGCGGAGCCTTCGGCGATATGCCAGTCGACCAGCTTCTTCAGCGTGTCCAGATCCAGTGCGCCGTCCTTGAACGGCGTCACGAGGGCAGGAATGGAACCCTTGATCATGACACGCTTCTCCTTAAGCATTTGCGGATTCGTCCGCAGTCAAACGCGCAATCCATACGCGGCCCCGATCTGTTTGCCAAGATTGCGCCTTCGTGTGTTGCGGGTGGGGTTGCGCTGCGTCAGGATGCCCGCCATGCGCCATGCCCTGATCCTGACCGCCTGCCTGATGATGCCCCTGCCCGCGATGGCGGACAGCCTTGCCACAGCCCTGCAACTGGCCGATCGCCGCGACTGGGTGGCCGCCCGCGCCGCCGTCAACAGCGAGGAGGCGCGCGACCTGATCGACTGGCAGCGCCTGCGGACGGGCGAAGGCACGGCCCGCGACTACGAAGATTTCCTGGCCCGCCGCCCCGACTGGCCGGGCCTGCCCCTGCTGCGCCAGAAAGGTGAAGCGGAGATCGCCACTTCCGGCGATGCCACGCGCATCATTGCCTATTTCGGCAATCGCCTTCCGCAGACGGCGGCGGGGGCCATCGCCCTTTCCCGGGCCTTTCTGGCGCAGAACCGGACAGAGGAAGCGCAGGCTGAAGCCGTCCGCGCATGGCGTGACCTGTCGCTGTCGGAACGCGAGCAGGACGAGCTGTCGCGCATGTATCCCGCCCCGCTGGCCGCCGCCGACATCGCCCGTACCGACCGCCTGCTGTGGGACGGGGAGCGTGAGGAAGCCCTGCGCATGATTCCCCGCCTGCCCGCAGGTTGGCAGGCGCTGGCCCGTGCACGTCTTGGCCTGCGGGGTGATCAGGACGGGGTGGACGGCCTTATCGGCGCTATTCCGGCCGAACTGTCCGGCGATTCGGGACTGGCCTTCGAGCGTTTCGCATGGCGCATGCGCAAAGGCCGTTTCCAGGAAGCGGCGGAGGTCATGCTGGCCCAGACCGACCTTGGCCAGCCGGACAAATGGTCGGACCGCCGCATCTATCTGGTGCGCGAATTCAAGAAGACCGATCCCGACCTCGCCTATCGCCTCGCCTCGTCCCACCGGTTGACCGAAGGAGGCGATTTCGCGGATCTGGAGTTTCTGGCAGGCCATATCGCACTGCGCCAGCTGAACCGGCCCGATATGGCGCTGGAGCATTTCCGACATCTGGAACAGGGCGTCGGCACCGCGATCAGCCTGTCCCGTGCGCTTTACTGGCAAGGCCGCGCCCAGGAGGCGGCAGGCCAATACGATGCCGCGATGACGACGTTCCAGAAGGCCGCCGGCTATTCCTCGGCCTATTACGGGCTGCTGGCGGCAGAGCGGTTGGGAATGGACACCGATCCCGTCATGCTGGGGGCCGATGCCACGCCCGACTGGCGGACCGCCCCGTTCATGTCCAGCAGCGTGTTCCAGACCGCGCAGCTGCTGCTCGATTCCGGTGATTTCGAGTTGGGGCGCCGTTTCATCCTGCATCTGGCCGAATCGCAAGATGCCACCGGCCTTGCCCAGTTGGCCGACATGGCTTTGGAAAGGAAGGAGCCGAACATCGCACTTGGTGTGGCAAAGCTTGCCGCCTATCGCGGGATCATCCTGCCCTCTGCCTATTATCCGATGCCGGATCTGGTGCCGGACGGGCTGCCGGTGACGCGGGCCTTCGCGCTGGCGATTTCCCGCCGCGAATCCGAATTCGATCCGGGTGTCGTCAGTCCCGCAGGCGCACGCGGGCTGATGCAGGTGATGCCGGAAACGGCGCGGCGGCTGGCGGCGGGCCTCGGCACGGATTTCAGCGCGGCGCGGCTGACGGCCGATCCTGCGTGGAACGTCACCCTCGGCTCCACCTACCTTGCCCAGATGATAGAGGAGTTCGGCCCTGCCGTGGCGCTTGTCGCCTCGGGTTACAACGCGGGTCCGGGCCGCCCGCGCCAGTGGATCGAGCGGATGGGCGATCCGCGCGATCCCGCCGTCGATGTCGTGGACTGGGTGGAAGACATCCCCTACGGCGAAACCCGCACCTATGTGCAGCGGGTCGTGGAATCGCTGGTGATCTACCGCGCGAAGCTGGCCGGAACGCCCATCCCCGTCCGCGTCACGGACGAGCTACGGGGGTAGGCTCCTCCCCCTTCTTCCTGGCGCGGGACAGGGTGAACAGGCCCGCCGCGACCACGATGGCCGCCCCGATCACCACATTGGCCCCCAAAGGTTCGTGCAGGAAAGCGACGCCGATGATGGCGATCCACACCAGTTGCAGGAACGAGAAGGGCTGTATCGCACTTGCCTCCGCGAAGTCGTAGGCGCGGATCATGCACCAGTGACCGACGATGCCCGAACAGCACAGGGCCAGCATCCACGGCCAGCTGCCCGCGCTGAGCGGTTCCCAGAAGAAGATGCCCAACAGCGTGATCGCCACGGCACCGGACGTGCCCGCCCAGAAGAAGCTGACCGAGGCCCCGTCCTCGGCGGCGACATAGCGGGTCAGCAGACCGTAAAGCGCGAACATCAACGCCGCCGCGAAGGGCAGGATCGACCAGACGGACAACACACCCGATCCCGGTTGCAGGATCACGAACACGCCCACGCAGCCGACCGCCACCGCCGTCCAGCGCCGCCAGCCGACATATTCGCCCAGAACCGGCCCCGACAGTGCCGCCACCAGCAGCGGAAAGCAGGCAAAGACGGCATGGGTCGCCACAAGCCCCAGCTTGATGAAGGCAAAGACCATTACGCAAATCTCCGCCACCAGCAAAAGGCCCCGAAGCACCTGAATCACGGGATATCGGGGTTTGAGCACCCGGCTCAGACCGCCGGGCATCCGCAAGGACATCGCGATCACGAACATCGCGAAGAACCAGTAGCGGATCATCACGACGACGAAGATGTTGTTCGTTTCCCCCAGATGCCGCGACAGCACGTCCTGCAAGGAAAAGATGAGGGTCGCCGCGATCATGTAGACGATGCCCTTGCGGGTGTTCTGCTGTGTCATTTCGCTTCCTCGGCACGGATACCTGACGACATATGCCGCTTGGTGCCGAATCCAGCCCTGCGCGTCACATCGAAGCCTGCGGCTGTCAGCGCGCGGCGTACATGGCCTGCCGCGGTATAGGTGGCGAAACTGCCACCCGCCCGCGTGTGCGCACAGACCTGCGCCATCAGCGCGTCCGACCACAGCTCGGGATTCTTGGCGGGGGAAAATCCGTCAAGGAACCACGCATCCGCCGCATCGTCCCATGCGGGCAACGTCTCGCGGGCGTCGCCGATGACGATATGCGCGTCCAGATCCTCCAGCACGATCCGGTGCTGACCCGCCGCCCATTGGTCGATGACCGGGGCGGCGGTGGCCGCCACCTCCGGAAAAGCCGCGAGGGCGCGGGCCATGTCTGGGGCGGCCATCGGAAACGCTTCGAACGAGGTGAAGCGCAGCCGGCCCGCGATCCCCGCGCCCCGCCACGCGATCAGCGCGGCCAGCAGGTTCAGGCCGGTGCCAAAGCCCAGTTCCGCGATGTGGAAGCCGTCATGAAAGCGTGCGGGCAGGTCGTTGCCATCCAGAAACACGTGCCGCGTTTCGGCCAGCCCGCCTGTCAGCGAGAAATAGGGATCGTCGAAGCGGGTGGAAACCGGAATTGCCCCGTCCCGCCAATCAAGCTCTGCCTGCATCGAAATCTCCGTTCGGTCCTTCCATGCTCCCGCAGGGACCGAAGCGCAAGGTGGTCAGCGATGCGGGCATAGCATATGAAACGCCCATGAGCGCAGATCTTGTCATCCACGGTGCCGGCATCTTCGGCCTTTCCATCGCTTGGGAGGCCACGCGTCGCGGTGCCCGCGTCGTGGTCGTCGATCCCTTTGGCATCGGGGCGGGATCGTCGGGCGGCGTTGTTGGTGCCCTGGCCCCCCATGTGCCGGAGAACTGGAACGCGAAAAAGGCGTTCCAGCTGGACAGTCTGCTGATGGCCGGTGCTTTCTGGGCGGGCGTGGAGGAGGCGTCCGGCCTTCCCCCCGGCCATGCCCGCACGGGCCGCCTGCAGCCTTTGGCCGACGATGCCGCCGTAGCGCTTGCGCGCGACCGCGCTGCGGGGGCCGACGCGCTGTGGCAGGGCCGCGCCGTCTGGCAGGTCCGGCGGGCGGCGGGCGGGTGGGAGCCTCCCTCCCCCAGCGGCTGGCTGGTGGAGGATACGCTGAGCGGCCGCATCCATCCCCGCATGGCACTGGCGGCACTGGCGGGGGCGATCAGGGCAAGGGGCGGCGTGATCGGGGGAGCGGCTGCGGACGACACCCCCGCGATCTGGGCCACCGGCGTCGCGGGACTGGCCGACCTGTCGCGCGACATGGGCCGCAATGTCGGCACCGGCATAAAGGGTCAGGCGCTTGTGCTGCGGCATGACGCGCGGGATCTGCCGCAACTGTTCGTGGACGGCCTGCACATCATCCCGCACGCGGACGGCACCGTTGCCATCGGCTCCACCACCGAACGGGATGTGACCGACCTGTCCACCGACGCACAGCTAGATGCGCTGCACGCCAAGGCCGTCGCCGCCGTGCCGCTTCTTGCAGGTGCGCCGGTCGTCGAACGATGGGCTGGATTGCGACCGCGTGCGCGGTCGCGGGCGCCGGTGCTTGGGGCATGGCCGGACAGACAGGGGCAGTTCATCGCCAATGGTGGCTTCAAGATCGGCTTTGGCATGGCGCCGAGGGTGGCACAGGTCATGGTCGATCTGGTGCTGGACGGTCGCGATGCGATCCCTGAAGGCTTTCGCGTATCAGACACCTAAGGCAGGTCCAGATCCACCCAGACCGGCCAGTGCGAGGATGCCGTGCGCGCAGCCGGCCCTTCCGTGATGCCCGCACCCCGAACTGTCAGCCCTGCATCCGGCAACACGTAATCCAGCCGCAGTCCGCCGGTCCTGTCATATACCGCTGTGTGCAGCGCAGGATCGCCCGTCTTGCCCGCGTCGCGGATGCTGCCGCGCGGCGCAGGATCGGTCAGCGTGGGGTGGGACAGCAGCCGCCCGATCCCGTCCTGCAGCCCATCGCCGTCCGCCGGATCGGCATTGGCATCGCCCAGCAGCACGAAGGGCGCGGCTGGCGCCGCGAAAGGCAACCGTCCCTCGATCAGGTCTGTCCAGAATTTCAGTTCGTCATGGTTGCGGCGACCGTTGCGGTCCTCCTCCCCATCGAAGACCGGCGGGGTCGCGTGAAAGGTCAGCAGGCGCAGGATGGTGCCGGAGGGGAGTTGGACCGGCACCTCCCAATGGGCGACGGAGGAGAGGCGTTGCACGGCAATCGCCTTCTCCGTCATGCCGTTGAACAGCAGCGCATCTGGCACGGACGACCAGAGCATATCCGAGAAATCGCGGATCTGGTCGGTCAGGATGGGGTGGCGCGACAATACCACCGTGCCCCCGTCACCCGCGAAGAACCCGAAGCCCTGCGCATCGCCAGCCCCGCCCCGCCGTCCATCGCCGTCCAGATCAAGGCCCGTCGCCATTCCTGCATTATGCGGACCCGCAAAGCGATAAGGGTAATCGGTCGCCAGCAGGTCGGTGAAGGCCGCCAGCCCCACGCCGTCCAGATCGTAATCCACATCCTGCAATACGATCACGTCGGCCCCTGTCGCATCCACCATCGCGGCAGCGGCCACAGCCTGCGGATCCCCCTTCAGGATGTCGCGCAGCATCAGCCCCGGCCCCTTGCGGGACAGGCCCGTGTGATAGGTGGCCACGCGCACGGTCTCGGCCCATGCTGACAGGGGCATCAAAAGCAGGAAAAGGAAAACCCCGACACGCATGGTGCCGGGGTATCGGATCGGGGTTAACGGGGCATTAAGGCTATGGCCCGCATTCTGCGGTCGACCTCGACGATCAACCGCCCTCGGGTGACCTTGTCAGCGATATCCCCCCGATGTCGCGCTCACGGAGGTCGTCATTCCTGAGAGAGCCCCTCCCGGTGCCGCGATGGCGCCTGTCAGACCCAAGGGCGCGAGGTTGCCATCGTAGTCTCGAACGTTTTGATCGCAGGTGCCTTTTCCATCGTCAGGCCGATGTCATCCAAGCCGTTCAGCAGGCAGTGTCGCCGGAACGGATCGATGGAGAACGCAAATTCCTGCCCGTCCGACGTGGTGACGACCTCACGCTCCAGATCGACGGTGATGCGGGCATTGGCACCGCGCGTTGCATCCTCCATCAACACGTCCACCACCTCTTGCGGCAGGACGATGGGCAGGATGCCGTTCTTGAAGCAGTTGTTGAAGAAGATGTCGGCAAAGCTGGTGGAGATCACGCAGCGGATGCCAAAGTCCAGAAGTGCCCAGGGCGCATGTTCGCGCGACGATCCGCAGCCGAAGTTGTCGCCCGCGACAAGGATCTCGGTATTGCGGTATGCGGGCTGGTTCAGCACGAAATCAGGATTTTCGTTTCCTTGCGCGTCATACCGCATCTCGTCGAACAGGTTCTTGCCAAGTCCCGAACGCTGGATCGTTTTCAGGAACTGCTTGGGAATGATCATGTCCGTATCGATGTTCACGAGCGGCATAGGGGCGGCAACGCCCGTCAGTTGATTGAACTTGTCCATCACACCGCCTCCGCCGTGAAGACCCGTACATCGGTCAGACGGCCCGTGACCGCCGCCGCTGCCGCCATCGCAGGCGACATCAGGTGCGTGCGACCGCCGCGACCCTGCCGGCCTTCGAAGTTGCGGTTCGACGTGGCGGCACAGCGATCACCGGGGGACAGCTGATCGTCGTTCATGCCAAGGCACATGGAGCAGCCCGCCAGACGCCACTCGAACCCCGCATCGAGGAACACCTGCGCGATGCCCTCCTGTTCCGCCTGCGCCCGCACCAGACCCGAGCCCGGTACGACCATCGCGCGGATGCCGTCCTTGACCTTGTGGCCGCGCAGAACCGCCGCCGCCGCCCGCAGATCCTCGATCCGGCCATTGGTGCAGGACCCGATGAAGACCGCGTTGATCTCGATCTCGTCCAGCTTTTGCCCTGCCGTCAGGCCCATGTAATCCAGTGACCGTTGCGCGGCGGCCACCTTCCCACCCGCAAAGCTGGCAGGGTCCGGCACGATGCCGGTGATCGGCAGCACGTCTTCGGGGCTGGTGCCCCATGTCACCACGGGGGCGATATCCTCGGCGCGGATGGTGATCGTCTTGTCGTAATGCGCGCCCTCATCCGTGAACAGCGTACGCCAATAGGCGACGGCGGCCTCCCACTGTTCGCCCTTCGGCGCATTGGGGCGGCCCTTGCAATAGGCGAAGGTCGTCTCGTCCGGTGCGACCAGACCGGCCCGCGCACCGCCCTCGATCGCCATGTTGCAGACGGTCATGCGGCCTTCCATCGACAGCTCGCGGATCGCCTGTCCGCAATATTCGATGACATGGCCGTTGCCGCCTGCCGTGCCGGTCAGGCCGATGACGGTCAGGGTGATGTCCTTGGCGGTGACGCCGGGTGGCAGGGATCCCGTGATCTCCACCTTCATGTTCTTCGACTTCTTCTGGATCAGCGTCTGGGTGGCCAGCACATGCTCCACCTCGGAGGTGCCGATGCCGTGGGCCAGCGCGCCGAAGGCACCATGCGTTGCGGTATGGCTGTCGCCGCAGACCACGGTCATCCCCGGCAGCGTCCAGCCCTGTTCGGGGCCCACGATGTGCACGATGCCCTGACGCACGTCGTCAATGGGATAGTAATGCACGCCCGAGGCCCGCGCGTTGGTGTCGAGGGCTGCGACCTGGATGCGCCCCTCCTCGTTCGCGATGTGCGTTTCGCGGCCTTCGGTGGTCGGCACGTTGTGGTCCGGCACGGCAATGGTCTTGTCGGGGGCGTGGACCTTCCGGCCCGTCATGCGCAGCCCTTCGAACGCCTGCGGGCTGGTAACTTCGTGCACCAGATGGCGGTCGATATACAGAAGGCAGGTGCCGTCGGCGTCCTGTTGGATGACGTGGTCGTCCCATATCTTGTCGTAAAGGGTGCGGGGATTGTCCTGAGCGGTCATGGCTCGTCCTTGGAATAGGGATGGCTTTGAAGGAAGGATCAGCGGCGTATGGGGCGCGTGATGCACCCCGCCGCGTCAAAGCCGCGTAAGGACGTTGCGCGATGCACCGAAGAACCGCGCCGGAAGGCGGGCATGGTCGGTAATGTTGAAATAGATGAACCCTTGCATAGGGCCGGATCATATCAGCAAAGTCGCCACAGGCAAGGATTTCAAAAGGTAACAGATGGTGACGTGGTTGTTGCGGGTGCTGTTCGTGTTGCTCCCGGTAGTGGGTTGGGCGGAGGGGACACGGGTGGACAGGGGCGGCGTGATTGGCGGGATACGGTTGGAGGTCACACTGACGCCCAGCCTCGGGATCGAACTGCCCCACGCCCATATCGATTTCCGCAATTTCAGTGACGACGATACCGTGGCACGTCCCGAGGAGGAGAAAATCCCCCTGATGCTGACGCATATGCGGCGCTCGGGCCGTGACATGACTTATGTCTTCGACGTGCCGGAGGAGGCGCGGCCGCGGGCGACGGCCTTCTACGATCGCACCAACGGGGTGGTCCCTGCCTTCGTGCCCGCGCTGAACCTGTGCCTGACCGCGCATTCCAGCGGGCGCGAAACCATCTCATATCGCCTTTATCGGCCGGGATTCGGCAGCACGCCCATGCAGCGGCAAAGCGCGGCGGGCATGCAGAACCTGATGGCAAAGCTTGACCCCTGTCCCACCGACCCAACCGCCCGTTGAGGTCGCGGCCCCTTGATGGTATGATGGCCGCGATACGCGGGACTTTGCCGCGCGCACGACAACTGGAGGACGATGTCCTGTCTCATTCTGATCCAACGACCGGACTGCCGGTCGGGCCGCGCCCCGAGATGACGGTCACGAGCAAATCCGACGACACGCAAAGCGAGGCGATGCTCGCGCTCGTGCTCAAATCCGTCGATGACGACAAGGCCGAGGAGATCGTTCAGATCGACTTGCGCGGGCGTTCGGACATGGCCGATTACATGGTCATCTGCTCGGGCCGTTCGTCACGTCAGGTGGCGTCGATCGCCGAAAAGCTGACCGACAGCGTGAAGCAGGAATTCGGCCGCATTTCCAAGGTCGAAGGCAAGGATACCGGCGACTGGGTGCTGATCGATACGGGCGATGTCATCGTCCACGTCTTCCGCCCCGAGGTTCGCGAATTCTACCAGCTTGAAAAGATGTGGCTGCCGTCAGACCAGCAGTTCACCGACATCTGATGCGGGTGCATCTTTGCGCCGTGGGCCGGCTGCGGCAGGGCCCCGAGCGTGATCTGGTGGACGACTACACCACGCGTTTCGACCGCACGGGCCGGGCTCTCAGCCTCGGCCCGCTTGCCGTTCACGAGGTGGAGGATCGCAAGGGCGGGGGGATGGATGCGGAAGCCGACCTGCTGGCGCGGGCGATTCCCCAAGGGGCGCTGGTGGCGGTCATGGATGAACGCGGGCGGACGCTGTCCAGTCCGGATTTCGCAGACCAGCTTGCGAAATGGCGCGATGGCGGGCGACAGGACGTGGCCTTCGTGATCGGCGGAGCCGATGGTCTTGCCCCCGCCTTTCGCGACCGCGCCGATTTCGCCTTGTCCTTCGGAAAGATGGTCTGGCCGCACATGCTGGTGCGGGTGATGCTGACCGAACAGCTGTATCGGGCGGCGTCCATCCTGTCGGGCGCGCCGTATCACCGGATCTGACACGGCATCGCAAGGATATGCGCAAGCGGGTGTCCACACATCGGGCGCGATCTGCGCTGACAGGGTGGTCATGGCCGGACCTCATCGGGGAACGCTTCCGCCATGCGGGCGACGCCTTGCGTCAATCAGGACTGCGCAGGCGATACCCCGTCTTGCCACGATCAAACCCAAGATTTTCGTAAAAGCCGTGCGTGGCAGGATCCGTCGATCCCGTCATCAGCAGGATCTTGTAGCATCCCGCCTGCCATGCGGCCCCGATTGCCGCCTGCATGACCCTGCGGCCATGTCCGCCCCTGCGATGGCTTGCACGGGTCACCACGTTCTCGATCAACGCATAGGGCCGTCCCTGCCGCGTCAGGTTCGGGATCACGACCAGTGTGGCGGAGGCCACGAGAACACCTGCCACCCGACAAAGAAAGACGCCGCTGCCGGGATAACGGGCCAGCGTTTCCAGACGCTGGGCCGCTGCGGTCAGATCAAGCAGCGTCTCCTCGCCGGTCAGATGGTGGTAGAGTGCCAGCAACTCGCTCGCATCCTCCGGACCGGCGAGCGTGATCATGCGAACGTTACCGAAACCTCGTCGCTGACATGTAGCCAGGCAAAGCCGTTTGGACCCAGACGCAGACCGTTCCCGTTCACCGTCGCCTCGTGATGGGGGCCAATCAGGCCTTCTGCCCCCGCAAGGGTCAGGGCCACGGGCGCGGGGCCGAGGTTGAAGACGCACAGAATTGCCTCCTCCCCGTGCCAGCGGACAAAGGCCAGCACAGGTTCCGGCAGATCGAGGAATGTCGTCTGTCCGCGCGATATCACGGCGTTGCTGCGGCGAAAGGAGAGGATGTCGCGATAGGCTTGAAGGACGGAGCCTTCCCGCCCTTCCTGCTCGGCCACGTTGCGGGCGGCCTGCGGGGGTTTCACCGGCAGCCATGGCATGCCCGTGGTGAATCCCCCTTGGGCACCACCATCCCATGTCATGGGCGTGCGGCATCCGTCGCGGCCCTTTTCGTCCGGCCAGAACCGCAGGCCCTTGGGATCGGTCAGCTCGTGATAGGCAAGGTCGGTGTCGGTCTGGCCCAACTCCTCCCCCTGATACAGGCAGATGGAGCCTTCGAAGCTGAGAAGGAGCGCTGCCGCCTGCCGTGCCACATCCTCGGGTTCGCCATGACCGGCCCAGCGGCCCGCATGGCGCGGCACGTCATGGTTGGAAAACGCCCAGCAAGGCCAGCCGTCCGGCGCGCCCGCAAAGAAGGATTCAATGGCATCGCGGAAGAAGGCGGCGGAATAATGATCGCCCAGCATCTCGAAGCTGTAGGCCATGTGCAGTCGCTTGTTGCCCGCGGTGTATTTGCCCATAACCTCGATCCCGCGCAGGGCGTCGCCAACTTCCCCTACCATCATGCGGTCGGGGTATTCGTCGGTCAGCGCGCGCATCCGTTCCAGCCAGCCGATATTCTCGGGCCGGGTCTTGCTGAAGATCTGGTCCTGCATGTCGTAGGGGTTGACCGGCGGATGGCCGGGGGCCAGCGCCGGGTTCGACCGCAATTGCGCATCGTGGAAGTAGTAGTTGACCGTATCCAGCCGGAAGCCGTCCACCCCCCGATCGAGCCAGAAGCGCAGGACGTTCAGGAAATAATCCTGCACCTCGGGATTGTGGAAATTGAAATCCGGCTGTTCGGCCAGAAAGTTGTGCATGTAATACTGGCGACGGCCCGCGTCCCATGTCCATGCCGACCCGCCGAAGATCGCGAGCCAGTTGTTGGGCGGGCTGCCGTCGGGCTGGGGGTCGGCCCAGATGAACCAGTCGGCCTTCGGGTTCGTGCGGTCGCGCCGGCTTTCGACGAACAGCGGATGGTCGATCGCGCAATGGCTGATCACCTGGTCGATGATCACCTTCAGGCCCAGTCCATGCGCTGTCCGCAGCATCGCGTCGAAATCATCCAGCGTTCCGAACACCGGATCCACCCCGAAATAATCCGACACGTCGTATCCCATGTCCAGCATGGGAGAGGGAAAGAACGGCGACAGCCAGACCGCATCGACGCCCAGCGCCGCCACATGCGGCAGACGTTGCGTGATGCCCGGCAGATCACCGATCCCGTCGCCATTCGAATCCTGAAAGGATCGGGGATAGATCTGATACGTCACCGAGCCGCGCCACCAATCGTGCATGTTCCACCTTTCGTTGTCACGGGCCAACCTAGTCATGTATCGGCACAATGGAAGCGTTGACGGCATTTGCGGGCGGGATCAAAGTCCCGTTACCCAGACAGAGAACGCCCATGACACGCCCTGCCTCCCTGTTCACCCCTGTCCTGATCGCGGGCTGCGTCATCCTGATGCTTTCCTTCGCGGTCCGCGCCAGCTTTGGCGTGTTCCAGATCCCGGTCGCCGACACGTTCGGCTGGGCGCGAACGGAATTTTCCATGGCCATCGCCATCCAGAACCTTGCCTGGGGCATCGGACAGCCGATCTTCGGGGCGCTTGCGGAACGCTTTGGCGACAGGCGGGCGATCATTGCGGGGGCAATCCTCTATGCGGCGGGGCTGCTGCTGACGGCCGTTGCCACCACCCCCTTCCAGATGCAGGCGCTGGAGGTTCTGGTGGGCTTCGGCATCGCGGGCACTGGCTTTGGCGTGATCCTTGCGGTGGTGGGGCGGGCCAGTTCGCCGCAGAACCGCTCTCTGGCGCTTGGGGTGGCGACGGCGGCGGGGTCAGCGGGACAGGTCTTTGGTGCGCCCTTGGCCGAATTGCTGCTGACGCAGATGGCATGGCCGATGGTGTTCGTGATCTTCGCGGGCATCATCCTCGCCTCGCTTCTGGCGCTGCCGTTCATGCGGTCCCCTGCCATGGCCACGAGGACGGAGCTGGAGGAAAGCCTCGGTCAGGTGCTGAACCGCGCCTTCCGCGATCCGACCTTCGCGATGATTTTTCTGGGCTTCTTTTCCTGCGGGTATCAGCTGGGGTTCATCACCGCGCATTTTCCGGCCTTCATCGCGGAGTTCTGCGGCCCTCTGCATCCGGGCGGCATCCTTGCAGGGGTGGGTATCACCACGACCTCGGCGCTCGGGGCGATCTCCATTGCGGTGATCGGGCTGTGCAACATCGTGGGGACGGTCACTGCGGGATGGCTGGGGGCGAAATATCCGCGCAAGTATCTGCTGGTGGGCATCTATGCCGCGCGGACGGTGGTTGGGGCGTGGTTCATCCTGACACCGATGACCCCGCCCACGGTCATCGTGTTTTCCGCACTGATGGGCACGCTTTGGCTGGCGACGGTGCCGCTGACAAGCGGGCTGGTCGCCCATATCTACGGATTGCGCTACATGGGGACGTTGTACGGGATCGTGTTCCTGTCGCACCAGATCGGCAGTTTCCTTGGGGTCTGGCTGGGCGGCGCACTTTATGATCTTTACGGCAACTACACGCTGGTGTGGTGGGTGGGGGTCGCGGTGGGTGCCGTCTCGGCCCTGATCCACTTGCCGATCCGCGAACGGCGCGGATTGCAACCCGCCTGAACGGAGAAACACTATGGAAGACGTCATCATGGGCCTTGGCTGGGCCGCCATCATCCTGTCGGCGATCATCGGGGCGCTGGCGGGCTGGGGCGTGTCGAAGATCGTGGGCGGGCATCGGGGCCGCTACATCACCACGGGCGTGTTGTCCGCCGTCGCGGTGCCGGTGGTTCTGGGGATCATCGGCCTCAGCATCGTGGCGGTGGGCGGGCTGATCGCCATCGCGGCGGTGGCGCTGGTGGGCGCGGGGATCTTCCTGCTGATCGCCAAGATGATCTTCGACTGATCCCGCGATGATCGAGGTCGTCGCCCCCAACCTGAAGCGCCGCCTGTCCGGCGTCACCGCCACGATCGCGCGACTGGTGCCGGTGCAGGCCCGCGGGATCGGCATCGTGGCGACGGGTCCGGGCCTGCCCGCAGGCATACCGCACATTCCGCTGTGGCGGGCGGCCACCCTGCCCCGTGACCGCTGGCGCGTCTGGCATGCGCGGCGCAACACGGAAATGTTGCTGGGGCTGATCCTCGTCCACGGGCTGCAGCGGAAATACCGGCTGCTGTTCACCTCCGCCTCGCAGCGCCGTCATAGCGGCTGGACGAAATGGCTGATCGGGCGGATGGATTCGGTCATCGCCACTTCCGCCAAGGGGGCCGCTTATCTGGAGCGGGAGGCGACCGTGATCCTGCACGGGATCGACACCGACAGCTTTGTCCCCGCCACCAAAGGGCCGCTTCGCACGCGACTGGGATTGCCGGATGGTGTGCTGGTCGGCTGCTACGGCCGCATCCGATCCTCCAAGGGCACCGACAAATTCGTGGCGGCGATGATCGCGATACTGCCTTCGCGCCCCGACATGACGGCGGTGGTCATGGGCCGCGCGGTGGACAAGGACGGGGCGTTCCTGGACGATCTGAAGGCCCGCGTGGTGGCGGCAGGTTTGACCGACCGCATCCTGTTTGTGCCGGAGGTGACAGTGGACCGGATGCCTGACTGGTATGCCGCGCTGGACCTTTACGTGGCCCCCCAACGCTGGGAAGGTTTCGGCCTGACACCGCTGGAGGCGATGTCCTGCGGCATTCCCGTCGTCGCCACCCGCGTGGGCGCGTTCGAGGAGTTGGTGGCCGAAGACACGGGCCTGCTGGTGCCCCCCGACGATCTTCCTGCCCTGACCGACGCCGTCGCCCGATTGACTGACGATCCGGCAACCCGCACCGCCATGGCCACCGCCGCACGCACCCGCGCGGAAAACGGGTTCCGGATCGAGGACGAGGCGGAGGCGCTGATCACGGTCTATCGGCGTATGCTGACATGATCCTGCCGGTTTCCGCCACGGCTGGGAGGTCGGCATGAACCGTCTGTCCTTTCTGATCGACCGCACCCTGCGGAACGAAAACGCGCTGTCCACCCTCTCTGCACCGCAGGCGCGGCTGCTTGGGGATTGGGCGGGCAAGCGCGTTGCGCTTGTCGGCAATGCCCGGGGATTGGCGCAATCCGCACATGGTGCGGCCATCGACGCCGCCGACACCGTGATCCGCATCAACCGCGCGCCGATACCGTCGCCCCTGTCGCACGGAACGCGGACGGACATGCTGGCGCTGGCCACAAGCGTCGATGCGGCATCGTTGAAGGCGCTGGACCCGCAACGCGTCCTGTGGATGTCGCACAAGCGCAAGCGGCTGGCGTGGAATGTCGCACGGCGGGCGGGGTTCTACCTGCACCCGCAGGTGGATTACGCCGCCCTGCGCGACCGTCTGCAGGCCCCCCCCACCACGGGGGCAATTATGATCGACCTGCTGGCACGATCGGACGCGGCACGGGTGGATCTTTACGGCTTCGACTTCTTTGCTTCGCTGTCGCTGTCGGGACGCCGCACCGCAGATCAGGTGCCACACGACTTTTCGACCGAGGCGACGTGGGTCGATGCCCTGCTCGCGCAAGATTCGCGATTTATCCTGCACTCCCACGGATAATCCTTTCAACGCGGGGGCTGTCGGGGTAAGGGAACGCGTCCCTCTCTCAGACGAAAAAGGAGGTCCATCATGGGCTACAGGGTCGTCGTCGCGGGCGCCACGGGTAACGTGGGTCGCGAAATGCTGAACATCCTCGCCGAGCGCGAGTTTCCGATCGACGAAATCGTGGCGCTGGCGTCGCGCAAATCGATCGGCACGGAAATCAGCTTTGGCGAAAAGACACTGAAGACCAAGGATCTCGATACCTTCGACTTCACGGGCTGGGATATCGCGCTGTTCGCCATCGGGTCGGACGCGACGAAAATCTATGCGCCCAAGGCTGCCGCAGCGGGTTGCGTCGTGATCGACAACTCGTCCCTTTACCGCTACGACCCCGCCGTTCCTCTGGTCGTGCCGGAAGTGAACGCCGAGGCGGTGGACGGCTACACCAAGAAGATGATCATCGCGAACCCCAACTGCTCCACCGCGCAGATGGTCGTGGCGCTGAAGCCGCTGCATGACCGCGCGCGGATCAAGCGGGTCGTCGTGTCGACCTACCAGTCCGTGTCGGGCGCGGGCAAAGAGGGTATCGACGAGCTGTGGAACCAGACGAAGGGCATCTATGTCCCGGGTCAGGAAGTCGCGGCCTCCAAATTCTCCAAGCAGATCGCCTTCAACGTGATTCCGCATATCGACGTCTTCCTTGACGATGGTTCGACCAAGGAAGAATGGAAGATGGTCGCGGAAACCAAGAAGATCCTCGACAAGAACATCCGAGTGACCGCCACCTGCGTCCGCGTTCCGGTATTTGTCGGTCATTCGGAATCCATCAACATCGAGTTCGAGGATTTCCTGGACGAGCACGAGGCCCGCGACATCCTGCGCGAAGCCCCCGGCATCCTGGTGATCGACAAGCGCGAGGATGGCGGCTACGTCACGCCGATCGAATGCGTGGGCGAATACGCGACCTATATCAGCCGCATCCGGCAGGACAGCACGATCGACAACGGTATCAACCTGTGGTGCGTGTCAGACAACCTGCGCAAGGGTGCCGCCCTGAACGCGGTGCAGATCGCCGAAGTGCTGGGCAAGCGCTGTCTGAAGAAAGGCTGACGAAAGGGCGCCCTGCGGGGCGCTTTTTCATTCCGGGGGCAGAGCGGATGAATGCCCGTGTTGCCCCGTCGGCGGGCGCGCGGGCCTTGCTATGCCGTGCAGCCTGCGCACCTCTGCTCCTTGAGCATGCCGACCTGCCTGCCCTTGCGTTCGACGCAGATGCGAACCACGTCTCGTTCCGGCGGCAGGCATCGCATCCGTTTCTTGCCGGTAATGACATGCTGGCCCGCTACAGGCGCGCAGCTGCCCTCCGATCGATTACAAAGGTGTTTCCCATGCTTGATACCCAACAACAGATCCTGATCGAACAACGCGTCACCAACGGGGCGAAGTCGACAGGTGCGGCCTACCTGCTCTGGTTCTTTCTGGGCACGTTCGGGGTGCACCGCTTCTATCTCGGGCGGCCGGGAACGGGATTTGCGATCCTTGCGCTGATGTTGCTGGGATTTCTGACGATCGGGATCACGTCCCTGATCGCGCTGGTCTGGTGGGTGGTTGACCTGTTCCTCATCCCCGGCATGATCGCCGAGGACAAGAATACCTTGCGGGCCCGACTGGTCGCGGACATGTCGCGCTGACGGGACGGACAATTCCGGCCCGCCCGGTCGGAAGGGCCGGATGCCATCGGCCGGATCACACGGGGATGAACGCCCGCTCCTTGCGGTCGTAATGTTCCAGACCGCCTTCGCCGATGTCGTTCCAGCAGCCATGCAAGCTTAGCAGCCCCTCGGCTACGGCATCCCGCACGAAGGGGAAGGTCATCAGGTTCTCGAGGCTCACCAGAACAGCTTCGTTCTCCAGCGCGCGCAGCGGGTCGGCAGGGGCCGCCTCCTTCACGCGTTCGTATCCCGGGCGCAAGATGTCCATCCAGCGTCCCACGAAAGAGGTCCGCTCCTCCAACTCCGGCGCGCGGCCTTCGCACATGTCGTGGCAGCCCTTCACGCCGCCGCAACTGGAATGGCCCAGCACGACCAGATGCGCGACCTTCAGCGCCGTCACGGCATATTCGATCGCGGCCGAGGTTCCGTGGTAGTCGCCGTCGGGATCGTAGGGCGGCACGAGATTGGCCACGTTGCGGTGGATGAAAAGCTCTCCCGAATCGGCACCGAAAATCTGCGCCACGTCCACGCGGCTGTCGCAGCAGGCGATGACCATGGCCCGGGGATGCTGGCCCTCTCCGGCAAGACGGCGGTACCATGCGCGGTTCGCGGCATAGGTCGTTGCCCGCCAGCCGTGAAAGCGCTGGATCAGGTAATGGGGAAGGGGGCGTGCATCCTGCATCGGATCTCCTGTCTTCAAGTCTCGGGTCAAGTTGCGCGTATGCGTTCTTTTCACACGGAACCGGTTGGTATGAAACACGGTTCCTTCCCTGCCTTAGCGCAGAACGTCGCACTGGGCCGAAAAGGAGGCGTCATGGCGGCCACGATTCATTCCCTCGTCCCACGGGAGAACGCCCAAAGGGATGTCGCGGCCATCAGTGCACTTTTCCGCGATCACGGTGCCGATGCCCATCATATCCTGCACAGAAAACTCTCCTCTCTCGTGCTGGAGGTGGCCTGCGCGACCGATCTGATCACCGCACGCAACCTTGAGGACATGCCGCAGAGGATTTGGGGAATCAGCCTGATCGCCCGCGATCTTGGCTTGATTTCGTTGGCGGAAACTGCGGAAAACGCCGGTATCGCCTTGCGGGACCCTGCTTTTGCCGCCCTTTGGGCCCGGGTCCTGCGCCTGACGGAGGCTACGCTGGATCCGGCCCATGATCTGCGTGCGGGTCTGCACTAGGGCTTGCGGCCCGTCCTCAAAGGATTAGGCTCCGCGCCGCCACGACTGCCGGAGCCTGTAATGACCCTTCCCGTTTCCGCCCCAGACGCCACCTCGCGTCCCCTTCATGTCCTTGGCCCCGATCGGCTGGATGAATGGCTGGACCGCCAGCCCGCACATGTCGCGGCATGGCTGCGCGGCACGGCATTCACGGCAGCTTTGGGCGATCTTCGCCTTGTGCCGGGGGTGGATGGTGCCCCTGCCGCTGCCGTGATCGGCCACGGAACGTCCGCCCAGCGTCTGCGCACCCGTTTCGGCACCGCCCCCGCCGCCCGCCTTCCCGAAGGCGACTGGCATCTGGAAGGCGATCTGACGGATGCCGAACGGGACGAAGTGGTGCTTGCCTTCCTGCTCGGCTCCTACCGCTTCACCCGTTATCGCAAGGGTGCCGAGGCGCGGCCCCGCCTGAAACTGCCCGACGGGTCAGAGCGGCTGACGGCCATCGCAAAGGGCGAATGGTTGACGCGCGACCTGATCAACACTCCCGCCGCCGATATGGGACCGGAGGAGTTGGAGCACGAGACCGCCGCCCTCGCCCGTTGCCACGATGCGAAGCTGAACGTCATTCAGGGCGCGAAACTGCGCGACGGCTTTCCGATGATCCACGCCGTGGGTCATGGATCGGACCGTGCGCCGCGCCTTTTGGACATGCGGTGGGGAAAGACAGGTCCGGTTCTGACGCTGGTGGGCAAGGGCGTGTGCTTTGACACGGGCGGACTGGATCTGAAGCCTGCCGCCTCCATGCTGCTGATGAAGAAGGACATGGGCGGGGCCGCGACCGTTCTTGGGCTTGCACAGACAATCATGGCGCTGGACCTTCCGATCCGTCTGCGGGTGCTGATTCCGGCCGTGGAAAACGCGGTATCGGGTCGTGCCTTCCGGCCGAAGGACATCCTCACCTCCCGCGCGGGGTTAACGGTGGAGGTGAACAACACCGACGCCGAAGGCCGCCTCGTGCTTGCAGATGCCTTGACCTATGCGGGAGAGGCGGAAAGCGACCTGACCATTTCGATGGCGACGCTGACCGGGGCTGCGCGGGTGGCGCTTGGTGCCGACATCGCGCCGTTCTTCACCGACGAGGACGCAGCGGCCATTGCCTTGATGCAAGCGGCCGATCAGGTGCGCGATCCCGTCTGGCGCCTGCCCTTCTGGGACCCGTACGAGGCGATGATCGAACCCGGCATCGCCGATCTGGACAACGCACCCGGCGGCGGCATGGCAGGCGCGATCACGGCGGCATTGTTCCTGCGGCGCTTCGCCAAGGGGCGTTACGTGCACTTCGACATCTATGGCCACCAGCCCACCGATGCGCCTGCCCGTCCCAAGGGCGGCGTCGGCCAGGGGGCACGCACCATCCTTCAGGCCCTGCCCGATCTTCTGGGGCTTTGACCGATGGACCGTCGCACCACCCCCGCCACCCGTTCCATCGCGCATGATTCGCTTAAGGGCCTGATCGACGTTCCCCGCTTCACCGCGGGCGAGGCGCGGCAGGTGTCCGCCCCGCTGGTCGATCTCTTGGCCGCACCGCAAGGTGCGCGGGATCGCCAGCTTGTCATGGGCGACGAGTTCGTCGTCATCGACCATGACAGCCATCACGTCTTCGGCTTTGCCCGCAAGGACGGCTATTGCGGCTGGCTGCCCGACACGGTGCTGGAACCAGCGCTGCCGCAGACCCACTGGCTCGCCTTTCCCGCAAGCCATCTTTACCCCGAACCGCGCGTTCAGGCCCGCACCATAGACGCGCTCACCATGGGCACGCGCCTGACCGTGATCGGCGAACAAGGCGGCTGGGCCGAAACCACGAAGGGCTTCATCTGGGCCGCGCATCTGCGCCCCCTTGGCGAATGGATGGCCGATCCGGTGGCGGTGGCCGAGAGGTTTCTTGGCACGCCCTATGTGTGGGGTGGCAACAGCCGCGACGGGATCGACTGCTCGGGCCTTGTCCAGATCTCGCAACTGGCTTGCGGGCGTCCCTGCCCCGGCGACAGCGACCTGCAGCAAGCCTTGGGTGAAGATGTCGAAGGTCCGCTGCAACGTGGCGACCTGCTGTTCTGGAAAGGCCATGTCGCGATGGCGATGGATGACCGGCGCATGATCCATGCGACGGGTGCCTTCATGTCCGTGGTGATCGAGGATACCGCCGCCGCCATCGCGCGGATCGCGGTGGCGGGCCATCCGCTGCTGGCCCGCCGCAGACCCTGAGGGCTGCAGAGCTTTCCTTGCCAGTCGCGGCAGGCCTGCCGCATCGGCGGAGCCTGATAGCAAGGGCGGCTCAAGGGAGCCTGCCACGCATCCCACCGTTTTCGGCCATCCGTGCCGGCCTAATCCACGGCGCGGATTGTCTTCTTTTCCAGAACGCGCAACACCTGCGCCAGATCATGCCCCCGCCGCAGGACATGGCCATCCATGCCGACCACCGAATACATTCCCTGCTTCTGACGCAGCTTGGGACGCTTCTCGATCCTGTAGAGGGGGTGTTCGGCGGCACGACGGAAGACGGAAAACACCGCCATCTCCGTCAGGCCGGAAATGCCGTAATCGCGCCATTCGCCCATCGCCACCATCCGGCCATAGACCGACAGGATGATGTTAAGTTCCCTGCGGTCGAAGTTGACCTGTTCGGGAATGTGCGGCGAAAACGGAATGGGTGCGTCCATGCCCAGAATGTTGACATGCGCGGCCCGCGTTTCAAGCGGCAAACCCGTCCGACGTGCGCAACAGTCCCGTTTCCATGCCGCGCCAGTTGGTCTGCACGGTATCCAACCGTTTACGGGTGGCGGGATGATCGTAATCCAGCACCCCCAGCCTCACGAGGATGCGGGCGATCGCCGCCTCCGCCGCGCGGGTGCTGCCATCGGTGATCTTCAATGCGACGCCGATGCGCTGTTCGGGCAGGATGGCGACATAGACCGCCTCCGCCCCCGTCTTCATTGCGACGCCGTTCATCGCCCGCATCAGTTCGGTATCGGCACGGCCTTCGCCCGCCACCAGATCGGGATGCGCGGCCATCGCCCGGGTCAGGTGATATGCGGCCCGTTCACGGCTGTTGCCGCCATCGGTGGCATTCGCAAAGAACGCCATCGCGCGCGCCAACCCGTGCAGGGAGGTGGTGAAGTTCGGGGCCGAACAACCGTCGATACCGTATCCGGTGGAGGTTTCCTCGGTCACGTCCTCGAACGCGGATCGGACGGCACGCTGGACGGGATGATCGATCTCCACGTATTCCGCCCCACCGCCGAGGTGACGATTCAGCGTCACGAACCCCGCATGCTTGCCCGAACAGTTGTTGTGCAGCTGGCAGGGCTCCTCCTCCGCGCGGATCAGGCGGTCGCGTTCCGTCGTATCGAAGGGCACATGGCTGCCGCAGCGCAGGGCATGGTGATCCATCCCCAGATCCGCCAGCCAGCGACCCACCGCCTGCGTGTGGACGGCCGATCCCGAATGACTGGCGCAGGACAGGGCAAGCTGCGCCTGCGTCAGGCCATGCTTTTCGGCGGCACCCGATTCCACCAGCGGCAACGCCTGCAGCATCTTGCAGGACGACCGGGGGAAGATGACCGTCGAAGGATCGCCCCACGCCCCTTCGATCGCGCCGCCGGGGCCGCAGATCACCGCATGGCCAAGATGGGTGCTTTCCAGCATTCCGCCACGCCACAGTTCCGCCACAGGCACTGGTGCCGTCATTGCCGCCATCCCCTCACAGATGCGCGATTCCGGCCCATATGGCCTTTGAAACCGCGCACGTTTCACGGTATGAACGGTTATCGAGTTGGACGGGCCCGCGCCACTCAAAAGCGCGATCAGACGACAGGCCGGGCCAGAAGCAAAGAGGCTGGACATGATTTCTTCGACCACGCGCCTGATCGGCGCCGCCATGCTGACCCTTGCGGGAACCGGCGCATTCGCACAGGAATCGACGAATCGCGTGGCGACGAAAACCGACTGGAGCGTCTTCACCGAAAACAGCCCCAAGGAATGCTGGGGCGTTTCCAGCCCGAAGAACACCGTGAACTCCAAGGATGGCAAGCCGACCGAAGTGTCGCGCGGCGACATTCTGCTGTTCGTGACCTTCCGTCCCGGCGCGGGTGCGGCAGGCGAGGTGTCGTTCACGGGCGGCTATCCCTTTGCGGGCGGTTCCACCGTGGATGTGGCCATCAACGGCCGTTCCTATGCGATGAACACGGATGGCGAATGGGCATGGCCGGCGGACAGCGCCGCCGACAGCACCATCCTTGCCGCGATGAAAGCCGGGTCCGAAGCCGTGCTGACCGCCCGTTCGGGACGTGGCACGCAGACGCAGGACACATTCTCGCTCATGGGCTTTTCCGCCGCGATGACGGAAGCCGAGAATCGCTGCAAGTAAGCCATGCGGCTGATGCAAGGCGCCCTGCCATCGTGCAGGGTGCCTTTTGCATTTAAATTTGCCGTAAAATCGTTTATAGGGCGTCCTTCCCCCGCCCCGCCCCTTGAGGATGCCATGAACGCCAACGCCCCCATCACGCAGGACGTGCTGACCATCCCGCGCAAGTTCCCCGAGGGTGCCAAGCCGAACATCATCGGCCTGACCCGTGCGCAACTGCATGCGGCGCTGGTGGAAATGGGAACGCCCGACCGTCAGGCGAAGATGCGGGTCGGGCAGATCTGGCAATGGATCTATCACTGGGGCGTGCGCGATTTTGCGGGCATGACCAACCTCGCCAAGGATTACCGCCTGACGCTGGAGGAGCATTTCGACATCTCCATCCCCGAGGTCGTCAGCCGCCAGATCTCTGCCGACGGCACGCGCAAGTATCTGGTGCGCATCGCAGGCGGGCACGAGGTGGAGACGGTCTACATTCCCGAGGAAGGCCGGGGCACCCTGTGCGTGTCCAGCCAGGTGGGCTGCACGCTGACCTGCTCCTTCTGCCACACCGGCACGCAGAAACTGGTCCGCAACCTGACGGCCGGCGAAATCGTGGGCCAGTTGATGCTGGCACGCGACGACCTGAACGAATGGCCCGAACAGGGCGCGCCGCGTGACGAATCGCGCCTTGTTTCGAACCTCGTGCTCATGGGCATGGGAGAGCCTTTGTACAACTTCGACAATGTGCGCGACGCGATGAAGATCGTGATGGACAACGAGGGTCTGTCGCTGTCCCGTCGCAGGATCACGCTGTCCACCTCGGGCGTGGTGCCCGAAATCGCCAAGACGGCCGAGGAGATTGGCTGCCTGCTGGCCGTGTCCTTCCACGCGACGACCGATGCCGTGCGCGACACGCTGGTGCCGATCAACAAGCGCTGGAACATCAAGACCCTGTTGGACACGCTGCGCGATTATCCCCGCCTGTCGAATTCCGAACGCATCACCTTCGAATACGTGATGCTCAAGGACGTGAATGACAGCGATGCCGATGCCAAGCGGCTGGTGAAGCTGATTCAGGGGATTCCCGCCAAGATCAACCTGATCCCGTTCAACGAATGGCCGGGCAGCGCGTATCAACGCTCCGACGCGGACCGGATCGCGAAATTCGCCGACATCGTCTACAATGCGGGCTATGCCTCCCCCATCCGCAAGCCGCGGGGCGAGGATATCATGGCTGCCTGCGGGCAGCTGAAATCCGCGACCGAGCGTGAGCGCAAGTCCCGCGCGCAGATCGGCGCCGAGGCGGGCGTCTGAGGGGAACCCCCCGCCCCTTTCGCGGTTCTTCCGCGAAAGGGAGACAATGATGGCGCAATTTCACAAAGGCGACACGGTGGAGTGGAAGTGGGGCAGCGGCACGGCCAAGGCCGAGGTTGCCGACATCTTCACCCGGAAGGTGCAGCGTACGTTCAAGGGCAAGAAGGTCACCCGCAAGGGAACGCAAAAATGCCCCGCCTACCTTCTGAAGCAGGAAGACGGCGCAAAGGTTCTCAAGCTCGAGTCGGAACTCTCGAAGGGCTGAACAGGCGGATTCCGCAGGACGACACTTAAGCCCCGCTTTGTCGAATGGGCTGAAACGGTCAGATTCCGTTTCGGTTGATTGGAGTGATCTGCTGCCAGTCCAGCTTATGCCGACCGGCAGGCACTCTATCACAACAGCAGGTCGGCAGGCCGTCGCCACGTCATTACAAATTGAGCGAATCGCGTTCCGCAAAACTGCGCGTTGCCGCTTGGCAGGTCCGATCAGGACCGCCTTCGCCTTTCGGCTATAGCAGTCGCGTCAATGGGTCCAAGCGCACGCCGCCCAGAATGCCTCCATCTTCCCTGCGTGGAGGCTTCGCCTCAGACATCGCTCTTACAACATGCTCCGTCGCCGACATCGTTTCCGCGCCATGCCATGACACGGGCTGCCGGGCGCGGAACAGTGACGGCCTGAACGGTTCTGGCGTCAGCGCACCAGCGGACCAAGGGGCGGCGCCTTCCAGGCCTCCAGTGCGGCCATGGCGTCCTCCGCCGTCTCCACATACTGGAACAGATCCAGATCCGTGGTGGAGATGGTGCCGGAGGCTTCCAGCGCCTCCCAGTTCAGGATCGAATCCCAGAAGGCGCGACCGAACAGAAGAACGGGAATAGGTTTCATCCGCCTGGTCTGGATCAGGGTCAGCGTCTCGAACATCTCGTCCATCGTGCCGAAACCGCCGGGGAACACGCACAGCGCTTCTGCCCGCATCAGGAAATGCATCTTCCGCAACGCGAAATAGTGGAAGTTGAAGCTGAGTTCGGGGGTGACATAAGCATTCGGCGCCTGCTCGAACGGCAGCACGATGTTGAGACCGACCGACCGCCCGCCTGCTTCTGCCGCGCCGCGATTGCCCGCTTCCATCACGCCGGGGCCGCCGCCGGTGCAGATGACACCACGGCGGCCGCCGTTTGCAAGACACCGCTCCGTCATCAGATGGGCGAAGCGGCGGGCCTCGTCATAAAAATGCGAAAGCTGGGCCAGCGCGGGGGTTCGGGCACTGTCCTTTCGTGCCGGTTCGGGAATGCGGGCCCCGCCGAACAGGACGATCGTGCTGTCCACGCCTTCTTCGTTCAGGGACATCTGCACCTTCAGCAGTTCCAGCTGCAGCCGGATCGGGCGCAATTCCTCTCGTGTCAGGAAATCCTGATCGGCAAAGGCGAGGCGATAGGCGGGAGATCGGCTTTGCGCCGTATCCGGCACGCGATCCGCCGCTTTCAGATCCTGTTCAGAATGGCGCAGTGGATGCTTTCGGGTGTCTTCGCTCATGTGGCGTCCTTCGCGAGTTGCGGGGCGTTTCCCCCGCGTTTATAGCCATTGATGACGCAATGAAAGGACCGCCCCCATGTCGAACGCCGCGCTGGAAACCGCCATCGAAGCTGCATGGGAGGTTCGCGACACGATCACCCCCGCAACCCAAGGTGAAACACGCGACGCGGTGGAGGCGACGCTGGCCGCGCTGGACGCGGGCACCCTGCGCGTTGCGGAAAAGCGTGGTGTCGACTGGCACGTGAACCAATGGGCGAAAAAGGCCGTGCTGCTGGGCTTTCGCCTGAAAGACATGGAGATGCAATCCGGCGGCCCCCAAGGTGGCGGCTGGTGGGACAAGGTGGACAGCAAGTTCGCCGGTTGGGACGAGGCGGAATGGAAGACTGCAGGCTTCCGCGCCGTTCCGAACTGCATCGTGCGCCGGTCGGCATTTATCGCCAAGGGTGTGGTCCTGATGCCGTCCTTCGTGAACCTCGGCGCTTATGTCGATACCGGCACGATGGTCGATACGTGGGCCACGGTCGGATCCTGCGCCCAGATCGGCAAGAACGTGCATCTTTCTGGCGGCGTGGGCATTGGCGGCGTGCTGGAACCCATGCAGGCCGGTCCGACCATCATCGAGGACAACTGCTTCATCGGGGCACGTTCCGAAGTTGTCGAAGGCGTGATCGTGCGTGAAGGATCGGTCTTGGGCATGGGCGTCTACATCGGCCAGTCGACCAAGATCCTTGACCGCGACACGGGCGAGGTGATGTATGGCGAGGTTCCCTCCGGTTCGGTGGTCGTGTCCGGCACGATGCCCTCGAAAAACGGTGTGCAGCTGTATTGCGCGGTGATCGTAAAGAAGGTCGATGCAAAAACCCGTTCGAAAACATCGATAAACGAGCTTTTGCGCGACTGATCTGGCGGAACCAGATTTTGTTCCAGCGCGTTGGCCCCGTGAATAACAAATTCCGAAGGGGAACAGACAATGGCTGGAATGGGCTGGATTGCCGCGATCATCGTGGGTGCCATCGCGGGCTGGATTGCCGAAAAGCTGATGAAGTCTGATCACGGACTTCTGATGAACATCATCCTCGGCATCCTCGGTGCCGTGATCCTGAACTTCATCCTCGTGACCCTGCTGGGTGCCACGCTGGGTGGATGGCTGGGCCAGCTGGCCGTGGGCGTCGTTGGTGCCTGCCTGCTGATCGCCCTGGGCCGTGTCCTGCGTCGCAAGACCTGATCACCAGAGTTTCGGTGACGAAAATCGCACCCTGCGCATCGCTGCGCAGGGTGTTTTCATGTCCATGCCGTTGCACGGACGGGCCGAACCTGCGACACCAAGGCGAACTGGCCCGGATGGAACGATGACCGAAAAGCGCGCCCAGCAGGTATATACCCTCGTGATCGAAGTGGGGCGCAAGCCCGGTGACGGCCTGCCCCCCAAGGCGACGGGGGCCGCCTTGATGTGCTACGCCTCCGGCGTGGACGAGGCGGAGGCCGTGCGCGAGACGGTCGCGATCCTGAAGCAGGCCGATCTGGCCCCTCTCGACGTGTCCGGCTACGGCACGCTGGACGAACGTCTGTCCAACGGGGACGAGATCGACGAGGAGGAGCGCGAACTGATGGAACGCGCGCTTGCCGAAAACTCCGTCATTGTTGCCCAGATGACCCCTTTCTTCGAGTGATCCCCATGACCGATCCCGTTGCCTTGACTGCCGACCTTGTCCGCTGCCCTTCCGTCACGCCCAACGAAGGCGGTGCGCTGGTCCTGATGGAACGCGTCCTGACCGAGGCCGGATTCAACTGCACCCGCGTTGATCGGGGCGGCATTTCCAACCTGTTCGCCCGTTGGGGGCGCGCGGGGGCCAACCGCACCTTCGGCTTCAACGGGCATGTCGACGTGGTTCCGGTGGGCAAGGCTGAGGACTGGACGCATGATCCCTTCGGTGCCGTGATCAAGGACGGCTGGCTTTACGGACGCGGTGCCACCGACATGAAATCGGGTGTCGCGGCCTTTGCCGCCGCCGCCATGGATTTCGTAAAGGACACGCCCCCCGACGGTGCGATCATCCTGACCCTGACGGGGGACGAGGAAGCGGACGCCGATCACGGCACCGTCGCCCTTCTGGACTGGATGGCCGGGCGCGGCGAAAAGATGGATGTCTGCCTCGTGGGCGAGCCCACTTGCCCCGAGGTGATGGGCGATATGATGAAGGTCGGGCGCCGCGGCTCCGTCACCGTGAAGTTCACGGCCAAGGGGGTGCAGGGCCATTCCGCCTATCCCCACCGTTCGAAAAACCCCGTCGCTGCCCTTGCCCGCCTGATCGCCCGGCTGGAGGAGACGCCTTTGGACGAGGGGAATGCGCATTTTGACGCCTCCACCCTCGTGACGGTCACGTTCGATGTGGGCAATCCCGCCTCCAACGTCATTCCGGCAGAGGCGCGGGCCACGGTCAACATCCGCTTCAATGACGAGCATACGGGCCAATCCCTGATCGACCGTCTGGGTGCCGAGGCTGCACGGATCGAGCAGGAGACGGGTGTCGCGATCACCTTGGCGACGCGGATCACCGGCGAAAGCTTCCTGACCCCGCCCGGGGAATTCACGGCCCTGATCGCGGATGCGGTGCAGGCCGAAACGGGCCGCCGACCGGAGCCGTCCACCTCAGGTGGCACCTCGGATGCGCGCTTCGTCAAGGATCACTGCGCCGTCGTGGAATTCGGGCTTGTGGGGCACCGGATGCATGCGGTCGACGAGCGCGTGTGGGTGGATGACATCGTGCAATTGAAGGCGATCTATACACGCGTGCTGCGGGATTACTTCGCCTGACGGATCGTGTACGGCCTGCTTGGAAGCCATGGAAAGTGGCGCTCTCGGTAATACGTGCATCCGTGATCCGATGAAGGCATCGCGTAGATCGGTATAAGGTCACCCATCGACTGGCAGGCGTACTCGACCTTTCGTGTCACGGCGACCGCCTTCCGGCATGAGATCGACCAACTCGCGCCGCTCGGTCTTACGGGTATGGATCACGGTGCGGGTTCGAACGATTTCATCAGGACGATGCCGTGCCCGGAATTGCCGGGTTCAGACAGAGCGATCGGGGCCAGGCAAGCAAATAGAGCCTTGCGGGATATTGCGAAAAGGTCGGGCCCAGCGGCTTGGAATTATGGCCGTCCGTACCGTTCCAGTCACGGAGCGAGAAGGATCACGGTCCCGACTGCCCGGCCGGAGAAGTTGCCACCACAGTTCAAGGATTTGTCTGCTGCGCCATCCTGCAGCAAGCGTGAAGATGAGCGGGATGCCCGCCTGGCCCTCCGCCGCCCCGCGCGAAGACGAGGTGTGGGCGGTCGTGGCCTTCCTGACGTCGGTGCAGGAAGGAATGGACGCCGAACGCTAGTCTATGGCATTTCAGCATGTATCTCGACACGCCCGCCAAGGGGCGGTGTCGAATTGAAACGCCAAAACGCATTACCTTCGCCAAGGGCCCGCTCCGCGCATGGCGACAGGCGCTCGTGCCGGATGTCAGGCCAGATCGCGTGCCAGCATCTGCCCGCCTTCGCCCATCACCACCTCGAACCGGCTGACCTTGCGCACCAGATCCGACAGCTTGGCCGCGCCATAAGTACGCGTGTCGAAATCAGGATTGGCCTGCGTGATGTACTGACCGATCTGGCCGAGCGAGTACCACTCCCCCTCCGGATCGATGGCGCGCATGGCGGCGGCGACCAGCGGAATGGCATTTGCCGGTGGTTCCTTGACCGCGCGGGGGGCCACGGGCAACTCGGGCTCCGGCACCTCGCGAGAGGTCAGGTTCTCCACGTAGATGAAGCGTTTGCAGGCCATGCGGAACGCTTCGGGTGTCTTCTTTTCCCCGATGCCATAGACGTCCAGCCCTTGTTCGCGGATGCGGGCGGCCAGACGGGTAAAATCGCTGTCGGAACTGACCAGCACGAAACCGTCGAACAGGCCCGAATGCAGGAAATCCATCGCCGCGATCACCAGCCCGATGTCGGAGGCGTTCTTGCCCCGCGTGTTGGAAAACTGCTGATCTGCGACAAGGCCCAGCATCGCCACCTTTTCCGCCCAGTTCTTCAGACGCATTGCGGACCAGTCGCCATAGATACGGCGGACGGATGCCTCGCCCAGCGAAGCGATCTCCTCGAAGATGGCTTCGGCGTAATGAGCGGGCACGTTGTCGGCGTCGATCAGGACGCACAGGCGGGGTGTTCGCGGATCAGGCATGAAGGCTCCTTTTCCTCGGTTGTAGCAGAGCCTGTGGCGCGCGCCAGTTCCCGCGCTACGTGATGATCCACATCAAGGAGGATGCCATGAAATACATCGCACTCGTCGCGGCAGGACTGGCTTTGGCCGCCTGCGAACAGACGACACGCACCACCATCATCGCCCCCGCCACCTGCGAGGCCGGGCCATACCAGCAATGGGTCGGCAAGGATTCGGCCAGCGTGGCCGGGATGCAGACCCCCTACACCCTGCGCATCATCCGCCCGAACCAGCCCGTGACGATGGACTTCAACCCGTCGCGCCTGAATGTGGAAACGGACAGCAAGGGGCTGATCACCGCCGTGCGCTGCGGTTAACGTAAAGTCCCCAGCAACGACGCCGACGCGAAACCGTCGGGAATAAGACCGGCCGAACGCTGATAAGCGGCAATCGCTGCCGAAGTGTTCGGCCCCGCGCGCCCGTCGGTGCCCTGCGTATCGAAGCCGCGCCGCGTCAGCCGTTCCTGCAAGTCCTGCGTCTGTGCGCGGGTCAACGGCGTTTCGGGATTGGCGGGGATGTTGCGGATGGGGCCAAGGCCTTTCAGGCGATCCGACAGGTGGCCGATACCGATGACATAGCTGTCTGCGGCATTGTACTTCTCGATCGCGCGGAAGTTCTGGAAGATCATGAATGCAGCGCCCTTGGCCCCACCCGGCAACAGGATCGATGCCTGTCCCTGCGGAAAGGCCCGTCCATCCGCAGATCGCACGCCCCGCGATGCCCATGCGGAGGAGGCCATCTGGTTGCCCTTGCCGATCCCGTTGTAATCAAAGCCCGGCGGCAGGGTGACTTCCATCCCCCAAAGGCCGCCCCGCTGCCAGCCCATCTTCGCAAGGTAGTTGGCAGTGGAGGCGAGTGCGTCCGTCGGGTCGTCCGACCAGATGTCCCGCCGCCCGTCCCCGTTGAAGTCCACGGCATAGCCAAGGAAGGACGACGGCATGAACTGCGTGTGTCCCATCGCGCCTGCCCAGCTGCCGACCATGTTCGCCGGTGTCACGTCCCCCGCCTGCACGATCTTCAAGGCGTCGATCAGCTGCGTTTCGAAGAATTCCGCCCGCCGCCCGTGATAGGCAAGGGTCGCCAAACTCTCGATCAGATGCGTGCTGCCGCGATTGCCACCATAGTTGGATTCCATTCCCCAGACGGCCACGACCACTTCCTTGTCGACGCCATAGTTTGATTCGATAGCGTTCAGCGTCGTTGCATGGCGGGCCAGCATCGCCCGTCCCTGGGCGATGCGATCGGCGGACACGGCCCCTTCCAGATATTGCCAGACTGTCTTGGTGAATTCGGACTGGCGTCCATCCAGGCTGACGACACTTGCGTTGTAATGCACATCGGCAAAGGCAAGGTTCAGCGTGGCGGGGCTGATGCCCGCGCGTTCGGCGCGGGGGCGGAAATCGGCGATCCATGCCTGCATTCCGGCCTCCGACCCTTGCCCGATCACCCTGTTGGGCGCCGGACGGGGTGAAGATGTGACATTGGCAGGGCTGGTGCAGGCACCAAGAAGGGTCAGCACGGAGGCTGTCAAAAGGATGTTCCGCATATCTTCACCGCTCGACGTTTCTTGTTGCCGCCGAGTGTAGCGGCAACAAGGGCGGGCGGCAAAGGGATGCTTAGCCGCGCTTGCGGATGACGCGGCGTTTGCGTTCCAGCTTGGCGGGTTTCCGCGGACCGCCCCGCCCGCGCTGCGGCGTCCGGCGGGGCATCGCTCCACCCTCCAACTCCAGCAGCTCCAGCATCAGGCCGCCGGTGACAGGCGTGGCCTCGGTCAACCGCACGAGAACACGTTGCCCGATCCCGAGGGTCAGACCGCTATCAGCCCCGATCAAACTGTGCTGGTCGGCGTCGAAGTGGAAGAACTCGTGTCCAAGGCTGCGAATCGGGATCAACCCGTCCGCACCGGATTCGTCCAGCTTCACGAACAGCCCAAACCGCTGCACCCCCGCAATGCGGCCCGTGAATTCCGCACCCACGCGGTCCGACAGCCAGGCCGCCAGATAACGATCGTTGGTGTCCCGCTCCGCCATCATCGAACGGCGTTCCGTGTCGGAGATCTGCTTGGCAGTTTCCCCCAGATTCTCGATGTCGAAGGGCGACAGCCCGTCATCGCCCCATCCATGGCCGGAAATCAGCGCCCTGTGCACGATCAGGTCCGAATACCGCCGGATGGGAGATGTGAAGTGCGCGTAGTTCTGAAGGCTCAGCCCGAAATGGCCGAAGTTCTCGGGGAAATAATAGGCCTGCGTCATAGACCGCAGGGTCGTGATGTTCATCAGCTCGTCGTAATCCGTGCCTTGGGCCTGTTCCAGCAGTCGATTCAAGTGGCTGGTCTTGAGAACCTGCCCCTTGGCCAGCGTAAAGCCGGATGCCTGCGCCACTTCGCGCAGCGCGTCCATCTTCTGGGCGCTCGGCTCCTCGTGCACGCGGAACAGCAGTGGACGGCGCAGGCGGATCAGTTCCTCGGCCGCCGCGACGTTGGCCTGGATCATGAACTCCTCGATCAGCTTGTGCGCATCCAGACGCTCACGGAACGCGACGGAAGCGACCTTGCCATCTTCGGTCAACTCGATCCTGCGTTCGGGCAATTCCAGATCCAGCGGCTGGCGACGGTCCCGCGCAGCCTTGGCAGCTTCGTATGCAGCATAAAGCGGGGTGATGACCTGATCCATCATCGGGGCGATGCGTTCGGACGGGGTGCCATCGCGTGCCGCCTGCACCTCGCCATAGGTTAGGCTGGCGGCGGACCGCATGATGCCCCGCACGAAACGGTGGCTGATCTTGTTGCCCTGATCGTCGAAATGCATTCGGACAGCCAGACAGGGCCGATCCACCCCTTCGTGCAACGAACACAGGTCGCCTGACAGCACGTCAGGCAGCATCGGCACCACACGGTCAGGGAAATAACTGGAGTTGCCGCGTTTTCGCGCCTCACGGTCCAGCTGGCTGCCAGGCGTCACGTAATGGGCAACATCGGCGATGGCGACCCAGACGACATGCCCACCATCGGGCAGGGTTTCGGCAAAGACCGCATCGTCATGGTCGCGCGCGTCGGCGGGGTCGATGGTGACCAGCGCCAGATCGCGCAGATCCTCTCGGCCCGTCGCTGGGGCAGGCTTCGCGGCTTCGGCCTCGGCCACCACGGCGTCGGGGAAATGGTCGGGAATGCCGTGCTGATGGATCGCGATCAGGGAAATGGCACGGGGGGCCGAAGGATCACCCAGACGGGCCACGATCCGCGCGCGCGGCAGGCCCATGCGCTTCGATGTGGCCTCGGCCTCCACCAGCTCCCCGTCACGGGCGCCGTCCGTGTCATCGCGCCCCACAACCCATTCCTTGTCCTGCCCCTTGTCGACGGGCACGATGCGTCCGCCTTCGGAACCGGCACGGAAGATGCCGAGGACGCGCAGCGGGTTCGACCCGATCTTGCGGATCAGACGGGCCTCGTAATCGTGATCCTCGTCCTCCACCGCCGCCAGGCGGGCCAGAACGCGGTCTCCCGCGCCAAGCGCATCCGAAGGCGCGGCCCGCATCAGGATGCGCGGCGTCTCGCCCTCGCCCTCCCACTCCATCGGTTCGGCAAACAGATCGCCCGAGGCGTCCGGCCCCGTGATCTTCAGGATCGACACGGGTGGCAGAGTGGAGGCGTCGCGATAGCTGCGGCTGCGCTTGGTCAGCGCGCCCTCGCCCTCCATCTCCTTCAGGAGGCGCTTCAGCTCTATGCGTAGCGCACCGCCCTTGATGCCGAACGCCTTGGCGATGTCACGCTTGGCGGCTTGGGCCGGATGATCGGTGATCCACTGAAGGATCTGCTCTTTGGAGGGCAATTGGTCCATATCCTGCAGCTAGCACGCCACAGGGCCTTCGTCACGTGGAGGTTTCGACGCAATGGCGGCGAAACGCACGTTTCAGCAGGTCCAGTTCGGCCCGCAGCAGGTCGATTTCGGCCCGCAGGTCGGCCTCCATCCCGTTACCCGCGCCGATGGCGAAATGGCCCAAGACATCCCCTGTACCGTCACGGATCACGAAGGTCTGGATGCCGTCCTCAAGTGCCTCGGCCGGGATCGGCACAGCGATGCGCTGGCAGGTCTCCCCCTCGGGGGTGATGCGGACATCCGTCACGGGATTGCCATGCAGCAAAACCTCCAGTCCCTCCGTGCCGCCCATGACCTGACCATGCCAGACCCCGGCCCGCAGCCCTTCGCGTATCAGTTGCGCCATGTCAAATCTCCGCCCTCGGCCTGCGGATCATCGTCAGGTCCTGCAGGACGATCCTGTTCATTCTGGGGTCTTCGAAGATGAGGTCCAGCCACATCTTCTCCACCCGCGCTTCATTCAGCTTGGAATAGACGAGGTCGAATTCGACCGTTCCGCTCTGGTCGACTTCCGCCAGGATCTGTTCGGCATTCGGCCCGTGACGCACGTTCAGCCGGGCGAACATGCGTCCCTGCCGTTCGAATTTGGACCGGACCGACAGCATGATCACATGCTTGCGGCGCAATCCCTGCACCGCGGCTTCGGGAAGATCGATGGCCAGCGACAGGAAACCACCCTGAAACTCGAACACGTCGATCTGCAGGGCAAAGGGAGTTTCGGACTGCGGATCGCGATCGCGGATCTGGCAAATGCCCAGTTCGCCCAAGCCGCAATCGTGAAACAACGTCATGTCCGCAGAGATCCGGGAACGGTCAGTGCCGACAAGCGGAATGGCCCGCGCTTCGGAAAAGATGTCTGGCCGCCACAGCCAATCCGCACCAAGGGGGCGCGGAATGGCGGGGACAGGGCGCAACCGGCTTTCGCTTTGCGCGATCAGGCGGTCCAGATGGCTGCGCAAGGCCCATGCGCGTTTGCGCAGGGCCTTCAGGCGCGGAAGGTCCGTCTTTTCGGAACGATCGGCCTCCTCCGCCCATCGGGCAAGGCTGCGCTTGAACAATGCACGTTCAATCCAGCTTCCGTAACCCTTTGACACGTAGATGATCCCAATCGCTGAAAATGGGCATGTTGTGGCGCGAAATCATCTTTCACGCAATCACGCTCTGCCACGAAAACATTCCCTTTCCTGACCATAGGATGCAGCATTTATCAGGAAACACAACCTTGGGTTGAAAAAAGGAGGGTTCGTCTACTGGTCCATGTATACGTGCTTTTCAGCCTTGGCCCCGGGGTGGGTCGTGGCCCCATACCGCGCACCGCCGACAAGGCGCGCGTACTTCCACAATGCCCCCGATTCGTATTCGGTCGGACGTGGACCTTTCCATGCCTGACGGCGACGATCCAGTTCCTCGTCGGTCAGATCGACCGACAGTTCGCCGGTGACGGCATTCAGCGTGATCACGTCGCCGTTCCGCAGCAAGGCGATTGGCCCGCCATGCGCCGATTCCGGTCCCACATGGCCGACGCAGAACCCGCGCGTGGCACCGGAGAAGCGGCCGTCGGTGATCAGCGCCACCTTCTTGCCCATGCCCTGACCGGAAAGTGCGGCCGTGGTCGACAGCATCTCGCGCATTCCGGGGCCACCTGCGGGGCCCTCGTTGCGGATGACCAGCACATCGCCTTCGGCATATTCGCGCTTCTGGACAGCTTCGAAAGCGTCCTCCTCGCATTCGAACACGCGGGCAGGGCCTTTGAAGACCTGCTCCTCCTCCGACATGCCGGCAACCTTCACGATGGCACCCTCAGGGGCGAGGTTGCCCTTCAGGCCCACGACGCCGCCTGTCCTGGTGATCGGCGCGTCGATGAAATGGATGACCTTGCCATCCGGCTCATGGGTGATGCGGCCAAGGCTCTCGCCCAGTTCCTCGCCGGACGCCGTCAGGCAGTCCAGATGCAGAAGGCCCGCACGAGCCAGTTCCTTCATCACGACCGGAACGCCGCCCGCTTCGAACAGATCCTTGGCCACGTATTCGCCGCCGGGGCGCAGGTTCACGAAATAAGGCGTGTCGCGGAAAATCTCGCACACGTCGAACAGGTCGAAATCGATTCCCGCCTCATGCGCGATGGCGGGCAGGTGCAGGCCGCCATTGGTCGAACCGCCGGTGCAGGCCACAACCCGGGCCGCGTTTTCCAAGGCCTTGCGGGTCACCACGTCACGGGCGCGTATGTTCTTCTCGATCAGCTTCATCACTGCCTGACCGGAGAAATCGCCATACTGGTCGCGCGATTCGTAAGGCGCAGGCGCGCCGGAGGAGTTCAGGAGCGCCAGACCGATGGCTTCGGACACGCAGGCCATGGTATTCGCGGTATACTGGCCGCCGCACGCCCCCGCCGACGGACACGCCACGCGTTCAAGAATCTGCAGCTCGGCATCCGACATGGTGCCGGCGGCATGTTTGCCCACGGCCTCGAACACGTCCTGCACCACGACATCCTTGCCGTTCAGCTTGCCCGGCAGAATCGATCCGCCATAGACGAAAACCGACGGCACGTTCAGCCGCACCATCGCCATCATCATCCCCGGCAGCGACTTGTCGCACCCTGCAAGGCCAACCAGCGCGTCATAGCAGTGACCGCGCATCGTCAGTTCCACCGTGTCGGCAATCGCATCGCGGGACGCGAGCGAAGACCGCATCCCCTCGTGCCCCATGGCGATGCCGTCGGTCACGGTGATGGTGGTGAATTCGCGCGGCGTGCCGCCCTGCTTCTTGACGCCCATCTTCACGGATTGCGCCTGACGGTTCAGCGCGATGTTGCAGGGCGCGGCTTCGTTCCAGCAGGTGGCAACGCCGACCCAGGGCTGGTGAATCTCCTCCTCGGAAATTCCCATCGCATAGAAATAGCTGCGGTGCGGGGCGCGCGAGGGCCCTTCGGTCACGTGGCGGCTGGGAAGCTTCGACTTGTCGAAACGCGCGTTCTGCATGGGAATCCTCCGGCTTTTGGCTGAGAAGCGTCATAATATGCAAGATTGACCGCTTCAAGCCGTAATTTTATTGCGTGAATTTCGCCTTTCACGGCTATTTCAACGACCACGAGGGTCAAACCCCACGGATCGATGTGCCATCATAACCCCTACAGGCAAGAACGCCGCGCGGGTCGCACATTTCATATCCGACCCGGACAGCGTGGCGACACGACCTTGCCGCGAAGGAAGACGGACGGCGAGCTGCCCCTTCGGGGATTGGGGTGATCAGGTCAAAAGGCGGGCTGCCGGTGCCTCAGACATGTCGACGGCGTGCGGCGCACCCGACGGTTCATATCGTGCGGACGGCCGGCATCCACAATTCGGGCTGGACCGCATATCCGATGTAAAGCGGGTGCTTCGGATGCCCCGCCGCCGAAAGGCCCAGATGATACAGCGGCAGGCCGGTCGCGCGCAGCAGCGCCTCCACATGCGGGCCACGGTTCAGGAACGCGCCGTGCGTGCCCCAGGCGCAGACGATGGTGTCAGCCCAATGGGCGCTGTCCACGATCGCCTCGTCGTTGCCCCCGCCCACGGGGTCGGGGGCGGCACGCATCTTCCTGGGGTCCGTATCCCGCCAGGCGAAGATGTTGCACACGCGGAACGCGCCATACCCCAACGTCCGCGCCCGCCGCTCGCAACGCTCCACCGTGGGATCGTTCTGCGCTTCCGTCGCGGTGGAGGGGTTGAGCATGATGAACAACGCCCGCCTGCCCCCTTCGTCCCATGTGCGCGTCAGCAGGAAACGGTGGCGCTCGTCGTCGGAATAAATGGCGGTGGAGGGCGCATCGCCCTTGATATGCGTGCGGGAAATCATGCGGCCGATCCCTTTCCCGTCAATCGACGAAAACACGGCTGGGATGCAATTCACCCGCCTTGTAGATGCCCACGGCCACAGCGCGACCCTGATAGGAGGCCCATGCCTCGTCGCCATACTCCACCCCCGTCAGCACCATGCCGGGATTGCCGTTCTTGAGGCGTGCCGCACCTTCGGGTGTGGCCACGAGTTCCGGCAGGTCGGCCAACCCGATCTCCAGCGGTTTCAGATGTGCGTCCAGTTCCGGCTGCTGGGCAAGGCGATCAACCTCTTCCAGGCTGATGCCGTCCTCGGCAGTGAAGGGGCCGGACCATGTGCGGCGCAGCCATTGCACATGCCCGTGACAACCCAGTGCCGCACCCAGATCCCGCGCGATGGAGCGGACATAACCGCCCTTGCCGCACACCATCTCCAGTTCCACATGGTCGGCATCGGGGCGCGACAGCAGGGTCAGGTTTTCCACGAACAGCGGGCGGGCGGCCAGATCCATCTCCTCGCCCGCGCGGGCGATGTCGTAGGCACGTTCGCCATCCACCTTGACGGCGGAAAACTGCGGTGGAACCTGCATGATGTCGCCGCGGAACTGTGCCAGCGCGGCCTCGATGGCGTCATCCGCCGGACGTGCGTCCGATTCCGCGACGACCGTGCCTTCGGCATCGTCGGTTGTCGTCGACTGACCCAGCCGCACCATGAAGCGATAGCATTTCAGCGCGTCGGTGATGTAGGGGACGGTCTTTGTCGCCTCGCCCAGCGCCACGGCCAGAACGCCGGTCGCATCAGGGTCCAGCGTGCCCGCATGGCCCGCCTTCTGCGCGCCCAGCGCCCAGCGCACCTTGTTCACGACAGAGGTGGAGGTGATGCCCGCCGGCTTGTCCACGATTAGCCAGCCCGATACCGCACGACCCTTGCGCTTGCGTCCCATGGTGTCACCTCCAAGAATGCGAAAGGCCGCCTGCTACACCCCGAAGGGGCAGGCGGTCAACGGTCCACGACCAGCCCCACGATCGGACCCAGCGGGAACCCGATATCGTCACGCCCCAGTTCTGGCGCGTGCAGACGCGAGATCGATCCGTCGAAGAACAGCGCATCCGGCGTCTTCAGCCCGTCGCGGAACAGGCTGCCGAATTCGTGGAACGTCACCTGATCGACGGAAATCACGAAATACGCCGTCTGCCCGTCAGCGCTGACGCCCACACCGTTGCGGACATATCGGCTGTCGCTGTCGACCAGGAACCGCGGATGCAGATCGCCATCGATCACCAGCATCGGGCCGGACTGGGTGGCATACCGGCACTGCGGCGGATTTGCGGCGAAGGCGCGGGTTTCCACCACGCGGAAACGGTCGCCGATGCAGAACACGCCGTTCGGCTCCAGCCCGAAGTTACCTTCGGAGGAGCCGACGACCAGATCCTTGCGGGTGACCCCATCCTCGATCATGAGGCCTACGGGGCTGCGGTCGGGATGATACATGCCAGCGTTCATCGCAAAGGCCAGCGTCTTCCCTTCGTCCCGCAGCGCGTTGTTCACGCGGGTGAACCCGCCGAAGGGACGACCATCGGCCGCCGTCTGGAACACGCGCAGATCGTCCGAGATCTTCGCCTCGCACAGCGCATAGCTATGGCCCTTGTAGGTGATCGTTTCGCAGGCATGGCTCGCAACGGGCAGGAACAGTGCGGCCAGCGTGGCCAGAACCCTATTTCGCATCGTCTTCCACACGCCCGTCGTCTTCCGCACGGATGTCGCGTTGCACGCGTTCGTCGGAAAACAGACGGCGCGTCTCGTCCAGACGGTCGAACGTCTCGTCCGCGCGGAACCGCAGGTCGGGCGCGTATTTCAGCGTCATCTCCTTAGCCACGCGGTGGCGCAATTCGCCTTTGTTGCGGGCCAGCGCCTCGATGATCGCCTTCACGTCGCCACCACCCAGCGGCATGACATAGACGGTCGCGATCTTCAGATCGTTGGACAGCACCACCTCGCCCACCGTGATCGATGCGTTTTCCAGATCCGGATCGTGGATCTCGCCCCGGTTCAGCATGTCGGACATGACGCGGCGGATCAGTTCGCCGACACGAAGCTGACGTTGCGAAGGGCCTCTGCCCGCGGAGGAGGTATTGCTTGCCATACTCCGCGATGTAGGGGTTTTGCGCCCCCTTCGCAATCCGGCTATTCCACGTTACCACCACCAAAACGGAGGATGTGATGACCGAACTTCCCGGAATGGTGGTGACAGGGGCCGCAGGCCGCATGGGCCGGCTGATGATCGAGGCCGTGCAGGCCTCTGGCAAGGCGCGGCTGGTGGGCTGCGTCGTGCGGACGGGGCATGACTGGGTCGGTCAGGATGTGGGCGTGGCGATGGGCGGCGCCCCCATTGGCCTAATCGCGACGGATGATCCGCTGGAGGCCTTTGCGAAGGCGCAAGGCATCCTCGATTTCACCACGCCCGATGCGTCGGTGGAATTTGCGGGCCTTGCCGCGCAGGCCCGCGCCGTGCATGTCTGCGGATCGACGGGGTTCGAGCCGCACCATCTGGCCCGGATCGAGGCTGCCGCCCGCCACGCCGTCATCATCCGGTCGGGCAATACCAGTCTCGGGCTGAACCTGCTGCTGGGCCTGACGCGCCGCGTGGCCGCCGCCCTTGATGCCGACTGGGATATCGAGATCGTGGAGGCGCATCACCGCATGAAGGTCGATGCCCCTTCGGGCGCTGCCCTGATGCTGGGTGAGGCTGCGGCCGAAGGACGCGGCGTGACGCTGGCCGATGTGCGCGATGCGGGGCGCGACGGGATCACTGGGACACGGGGGCGCGGTGACATCGGTTTTGCCTCCATCCGCGGCGGCTCCATCGTGGGTGAACATGACGTGATCTTCGCGGGCGACGGCGAACGCATCACGCTGGGCCACATCGCCTCGGATCGTGGCATATTCGCACGCGGCGGGCTTAAGGCGGCACTTTGGGGACAGGACAAGAAACCCGGCATCTATTCGATGATGGACGTGCTGGGCCTGTGATCCGGCGGCTTGCCCCCGACGACTGGGCCACGTTCCGCGCCATCCGGCTGGAGGCGCTGCGGCTGGAACCCGCAGCCTATGCCAGCACCCATGACGATTGGGCGCAACTGAGCGAGGAGGACTGGCGGGGCCGGCTGGACGCGAATGTCGTTTTTGCCACGTTCTGCGATACGGAGACCACAGGCATTGCGGGTCTTCGCCCTGACGGGGCGGTGATCATGGTCTATGTCCGGGCAACCGCACGGGGAAAGGGCCATGCGCAATTGCTGATGCAGACCGTGCGGGATGAGGCGCGTGCGCGGAACATGCCCCGCCTCTGGCTCCATGTCGCATTGGACAATGCGCCCGCCCGACGGCTTTATGAATGGTCGGGATACAACGCGGAAAGCCACACGGGACATGACATGCTCATGTCCCGCACATCCTAGAAGTCGATCGCCAGTCCCTTTTTCTCCCAGTCGCCGTAGCGCACCGGCTCGGGCCCATCTCGACCGCCAAGCTCTGTCGGCAGATCGTTGATGGCCAGCTTGCGGCGCTCCTCCGCCTCGGCAAGGGCACGCAGGGCTGCGGGGGGAATGTCTGAACGCTCGGTCATCGGGGCCGTCCTTGTGAAAGGGATGCGGCTGATATACCGCTGAATGCCACGCTAACAAGGGGGCGCCATGGCGGTCGAGGGGTTTCGCGCACGGCATGCAGCCGTGCAGCTTTTGGGTGCCGTGCTTGGCGAAGGCCAGTTGCTGGCGCAAGCAATGGCCGAACCGAACGGCGCGCTGGAAAGTCTGACGCCATCCGACCGCGCCCGCGCGCAGCGGCTGGTGGGACTGGTGCTGCGTCATCTGGAACAGGTCGACCAGGCCCTTGCCCCCCATGTCCGCCGCGCCCCGCCCCGTCTCGTGCAGAACGCCCTGCGTCTGGCCGTGGTGGAAATGGCTGTGGACGGCGCCGCCGCCCATGGTGCGGTGAACGCCGCCGTCGATATCGTGCGCCATGGCCGCAAGACGGCGCATCAGGCGGGTTTCACCAATGCCGTGCTGCGCAAGATGGCCGACCTGACCGATCCGTTCGCGGGCCAGCCCCCGCAACGCCTGCCCCGCTGGCTGCGTCAGCCGCTGGTCCGCACCTATGGTCGTGAGGCCGTGGCAAGCATGGAGGCCGTGCAGGCCGCCCAACCGCCCATCGACATCACCTTGCGCGCCGATGCCACCTATGTGCCCGAAGGCACGATCCTGCCAACAGGCAGCTTGCGCCTGCCCGCCGGTGCCCATGTCTCCGCCCTTTCCGGTTTCGACAACGGCCAATGGTGGGTGCAGGATGCCGCCGCCGCGATGGCTGTTCGCCTGCTGGCCCCGCAAAAGGGCGAACGAATCGCAGATCTGTGCGCGGCACCCGGGGGCAAGACGCTGCAGCTTGCCGATGCGGGCGCGGACGTCACCGCCGTCGACATCTCCTCCCCCCGGTTGGAACGGTTGCGCGAAAACCTTGCCCGTACGGAACTTGCGGCAAAGGTCGTCACCGCCGACGTGCTGAACTGGAGCGACGAACCGTTCGACGCGATCCTGCTGGATGCCCCCTGTTCGGCCACCGGCACCATTCGCCGCCATCCGGATCTGCCCTTCGTCAAATCCGACGAGGATGTGGCGGCACTGATCGAGTTGCAGGCGAAGATGATCGACCACGCGCTTGGCCTGCTTAAACCCGGCGGACGGATGGTCTTCTGCACATGCTCCCTCCTGCCCGAGGAGGGGGAGGGTCAGCTTGCCGCTGCCCTGACACGGCACGATCTGACCGTGATTCCCCCGACTGGCGTCGATCCCGCGTGGATCACCGAACAGGGCGGCCTGCGCCTGCGTCCCGACTACTGGGCGGACCAGGGCGGAATGGATGGCTTCTTCATGGTGGCACTGCAGCGGGCGTAAGCCCTTGATGCGCGGCCCCAAGGCTGGCTATCCTTTCCCGAAACGGTTGGGGGCCGCATGACAAGGGACGCGACGTTGCGCGACAGGCTGGCCATATGGCGCAGCCGCAAGGCGGAATCCGCCCCCCATCTTCATCCGCTTCCGCCCCTGCCCCTGACCGGCGATCCCGACCGGGCCGAGGCGATGATCGCTGCGGATTTCTTGCCGGACGGGGCCGATTTCGCCTGGCTCAACGATCTTGCGGCGTTGGGCGACGAACGTGCAGGCCGGTTCGCTGCCCGGAAGATTGCGGAATGGGTGGCACAGGACCGCCCCGACTGGACGGCGGGAACCACGGGTTGGCGCCTCCTTCACTGGCTTGCCCATGCAAGGTTCCTGTATCCGCGAGGTGTGCCGGCCGAAACTGTCGCGGTCATTGCCCGCCAGACGGCTTTCCTGCACCGGCGCTGGCAAGGGGCTTCGGGTTGGGACCGGATCGCGGCACTGGCGGGCTTGTCGGCGGGTGCCCATGCGCTGGAACGCCCTGCACTGCGCCCGTCCGTATTGGCGCTGCCACCCCTGCCTTCCGGTCCCGACGATCTGCTTCGGGCGCTGGTTCTGCTGCTGTCCCTGCGCGCGACATGGGACGATTCCGCCCTTACCCCCGTCATGACGCAGGCGGTGGGCGCCCTGCGCACGATGCGCCATGCCGACGGGCGGCTAACTGGGTTGCGCGGTGGGGCGGGCGGCGATCCGGTGCGGCTGGATGCGGCGCTCGGCGCGGCGGGCCTGCGGACCCCTCCGGCCGCGCAGGCGATGGGGCTGGCCCGGCTGGCGCACGGACGCAGCACTGTGATCGCGGACCTGTCGCGCCCCGCCCTCGCGTTCGAGTTGACCTGCGGACGCGTTCCGCTGGTCGTCGCCACCCCAGCGGGGCGGGCAGAGCCGGAGGTGGACAGCCGCCCCCCCCGCCCCGTTCCCGTCACGGACGCGACACTGACCCCGTCCGCCCTGTCCGCCCGCCATGACGGCTGGCTGAACCGACGTCTGATCCACACCCGCCAGCTGACCCTTTCCCCCGATGGCCGCAGCCTGACGGGTTCCGACCTGTTCGACACGCGAAGACGCGTCCGCCAGCCCCTGCGGATCGACCTGCATTTTCCGCTGCATCCAGGTATTTCGGCAAAGGTGGAACAGGGCCACATCGCACTGATCCTGCCGAACGGCGATGCCTGGATCTTCACCGGCACGGGGGCGATCCTTGCTCCCCATGCCCACGGGATCGCCATAAGCGCGGCGATCGACCGCTTTCCCGCCCGTCTCGACTGGACCTTTTCCAAGTCCGACGCTACTCCGCTGACCATCCGCGATCTGCCGCCAGGAGCCTGAGCATGACCAATCTCGTGTATATCGGACGCGCGTTGCTGTCCGTTTCGGACAAGACGGGGCTTCTGGACCTCGCCCGCGCCCTTCATGACCGGGGGATCGAGCTGATTTCCACCGGCGGCACGGCAAGCGCCCTGCGCGCCGACGGCATGCCCGTGCGCGACGTGTCCGAGATCACCGGCTTTCCCGAAATGATGGATGGCCGCGTCAAGACGCTGCACCCCAATGTCCATGGCGGCCTGCTGGCCCTGCGCGACGACGACGAACATCTGGTGGCGATGGCCGCCCACGGGATAGAGCCGATCGACCTGCTGGTCGTGAACCTTTATCCGTTCGAGGCGACGGTCGCGCGCGGCGGCAGCTATGACGACTGCATCGAGAACATCGACATCGGTGGCCCTGCGATGATCCGCGCGGCATCGAAGAACCACCGCTTCGTGAACGTCGTGACGGATGTGCAGGATTACCCGGCCCTGCTGGCAGAACTGGACGCCCATGACGGCGCGACCAGCCTCGCCTTCCGCCAGAAGCTGGCGCTGACCGCCTATGCCCGCACCGCCGCCTATGATGCCGCCGTGTCGGGCTGGATGGCGGAAACGCTCGGAGCCACGCCACGCTACCGCACCCTTGCGGGCAAGCTGTCGTCTTCCCTGCGTTACGGCGAGAACCCGCACCAGTCCGCTGCCTTCTACACCGATGGGTCGGCCCGTCCGGGCGTCGCGACGGCAAAGCAATGGCAGGGCAAGGAACTGTCCTACAACAACATCAACGACACCGATGCCGCGTTCGAGCTCGTGGCGGAATTTGCGGCCGAAGACGGCCCCGCCGTTGCGATCATCAAGCATGCCAACCCCTGTGGCGTGGCGCGCGGCGCGACCTTGGCCGAAGCCTATGCCCGTGCTTTCGATTGCGACCGCACCTCCGCCTTCGGTGGCATCGTGGCGCTGAACCGCCCGCTCGACGGTCCCACGGCGGAAAAGATCGCTGAGATCTTCACCGAGGTGGTGATCGCGCCGGGTGCCGACGATGCGGCCAAGGCCGTGTTCGCGTCGAAGAAGAACCTGCGCCTTCTGACCACGTCCCGCCTTCCCGATCCGAAGGCGCCGGGCCTTGCGTTCAAGCAGGTCGCGGGCGGCTTTCTGGTGCAGGACAAGGACAACGCAGGCCTGCCGGACCTTAGGGTCGTGACCAAGCGCCAACCGACGGACGCCGAGATGGCCGACGCCCTGATCGCGTGGAAAGTGGCCAAGCACGTGAAGTCCAATGCCATCGTCTATGTCAAGGATGCGGCCACCGTCGGCATCGGCGCGGGACAGATGAGCCGTGTGGACAGCACCCGCATCGCCGCCCGCAAGGCCGAGGACGCCGCCGAGGCGATGGGCCTGTCCGCCCCGCTGACGCATGGCTGCGCCGCCGCCTCGGATGCGTTCTTCCCCTTCGCCGACGGGGTGGAGGTTCTGGCTTCCGTGGGGGCCACCTGCGTGATCCAGCCCGGCGGGTCCATGCGCGACGCCGAGGTGATCGAGGCTGCCGACCGTCTGGGTCTGGCCATGATCTTCACCGGCCAGCGCCATTTCCGGCACTGACATGCGCACCATTGCCTTTGTCGCCGCCCTGACCTTCGCGCTGGACCAGATGACCAAGCTGGCCGTGGTCCACGGTCTCAACCTGATCCAGGTGGGCCGGATCGAGGTGCTGCCGCCGCTGCTGACCTTCCAGATGGCGTGGAATCAGGGGATGAACTTCGGGCTGTTCGCGGGTGACGCCGCGTTCACCAGGTGGTTCCTGATCGTCGTCGCGGTGGCCATTTCGGCATGGGTCGCATGGTGGATGCGCAAGCCGGGCCATTCGCGGCTGGCGCAGATATCGGCGGGGCTGCTGATCGGCGGGGCGATGGGCAACGTGATCGACAGGCTGCTGTATGGCGCGGTCGCGGATTTTCTGAACATGTCCTGCTGCGGGTTCGACAACCCTTATGCCTTCAACGTGGCCGACATCGCGATCTTTGCCGGTGCCCTCGGCCTCGTATTTTTCACGGGCGAACCGAAGGCACCGAAGAAACGGCGGCCAAAGACCTCGTGACGTGGCGGGGGCTTTGGGTTACAGACGGAACAATTGACGAAGGAGGCTTGGATGCGGGCAGCATTGGCACTGGCGGGCGCGGCGTTCCTTGGGCTGTCGGCCTGTGGCGGAAGCGATGACCCGAACCTCATCCGGCTGCGCTCCTCGGGCAACGGACCGGACGAATTTTCCGTTGTGCCGCAACGTCCGTTGGAAATGCCCCCCTCGCTGAACGAATTGCCCCCTCCGACGCCTGGCGGCGTCAACCGGACGGAACCCAACCCTCAGGCACAGGCCATCGTGGCACTTGGCGGCAATCCGAACGCAGGCACGGCGGGCGACCGCGCGTTGCTGGTGGCCACCTCGCGCTATGGCACGGAAGATGCGGTCCGCACCGATCTCGCGGTGGAGGATCAGACCTTCCGCGAGAACAATCGCGGGCGTCTGCTGAACCGTGCGATGAACAACACCACTTATTATCAGGCCTATTCCGGCGAAACGCTGTCCCCGCAGGCCGAGGCGGAGCGCTGGCGCCTGCAGGGGCTGCGCACGCCCATAGCCCCGCCCGCAGGCCAGTGATCACAAGCGCGTAGAACCGCGAATATGGGTTGCCCCTCGCGGGCCGCTCGGGTTCATCTTGCGGCAACGTAAGGAGGACCCCATGCAACACCGCCTGCCAGCCCTGCTGGCATCGTGCCTTTGCGCCGCCCCGGCCCTTGCACAGGATGTGACGGATTTCCGGCTGGACAACGGGCTGGAGGTTGTCGTGATAGAGGATCACCGTGCCCCGGTCGTGACCAACATGGTCTGGTACAGGACAGGGTCAGCCGATGAAAAGGCAGGCGAATCCGGTGTCGCGCATTTTCTGGAACATCTGATGTTCCAAGGCACGCAAGACACCAAACCCGGCGATTTCGCGGCTACGGTCTCGGCGCTCGGCGGATCGAACAACGCCTTCACCTCCTATGACTACACCGCCTATTACGAACGGGTGGCCGCCGACAAGCTGGACCTGATGCTGGGGATGGAGGCGGACCGGATGGTCAACCTCAACCTGTCGCAGCCCATCGTGGACAACGAACGCCAGGTCATCCTGGAAGAACGCAGCCAGCGCGTCGACAGCAATCCCGGCGCGCAATTCATGGAACAGCAAAGTGCGGCGCAGTTCATGAACAGCCCCTACCGTCGCCCCGTCATCGGCTGGCGGGAGGAGATGGAGGCGCTGAGCCGCGAGGACGCGCTGGACCACTACACCACTTTCTACGCCCCCAATAACGCGATCCTCGTGGTGGCCGGCGACGTGACCCCGGATGCGGTGCGCGACATGGCGCAAAAACATTTCGGCGGGCTGCAGCCCTCCACCACCATTCCGCCGCGCGAACGCCCGCAGGAGCCGCCGCAACTGGCCGCCCGCCGGCTGACCTTCCATGATCCCCGCGTGGCGCAGCCTTACGTGATGCGCACCTATCTGGCCCCTGAACGCAATGCGGGCGACCAGACGCAGGCAGCCGCGCTGCAGGTTCTGGCAGCACTGGTCGGCGGTGATCCCACCACGTCCGTGCTGGCGCAAAAGCTGCAATTCGGCGATGCGCCGAAGGCCATCTACACCATGGCCTCCTATGACGGGACATCGGTGGACCCCACGACCTTCACTTTGGGCGTCGTGCCTGCCGACGGTGTGTCCCTGCAGGAGGCGGAGGACGCAATGGACCAGGTTCTGGCCGACTTCGTGGCCGAAGGCGTCGATGCCGCCCAGCTGGACCGGATCAAGACGCAGCTGCGCGCCAGCGACATCTATGACCGCGACGATTCCAACGGTCTTGCGCAACGCTATGGTGCCGCACTGGCCGTGGGACTGACCGTGAAGGACGTGCAGGACTGGCCGCAGATCCTGCAATCCGTGACCGCCGAACAGGTCCTCGTCGCGGCTCGCGACGTGCTGGATCGCCGCCAATCCGTGACCGGATGGTTGCAACCCGAGGAGACGACGCAATGAAGATCCTCCGCCATGCCGCAGCCATGATCTGCCTTGCCCTGCCCGCCCATGCGGCGGTGGATATCCAGCAGGTCACCTCCCCCGGTGGCATCACCGCCTGGCTGGTGGAGGAACACGGCATCCCCTTCACCGCGCTGGAGGTTCACTTTCGCGGCGGCACCTCGCTTGATGTCCCGGAGGCGCGCGGTGCCGTCAACCTGATGACCGCCCTGCTGGAGGAAGGCTCGGGCGATCTGGACGCACAGGGGTTTGCCGCCGCGCGTGACAATCTGGCCGCACGGTTCGGCTTCGGCTCCTCTGCCGATGCGATCTCCATCTCGGCGCAGATGCTGACGGAAAACCGCGATCAGGCGGTGAATCTGCTGCGCGACGCGCTGATCCACCCGCGCTTCGATGCGGATGCGGTGGAACGGGTGCGCGCGCAGGTCCTGTCCGGCCTCGTCTCCAAGACGCAGGATCCCGAAAGCATTGCCGCCACCACCTTCCAGCACCAGGCGTTCGGCAATCACCCCTATGGCAGCGACGATTCCGGCACCATCGACAGCGTGAAGGCCCTGACCCGGGACGATCTGACGGCGGCGCATCAGGCCACGATGGCACGGGACAACCTGTATGTGGCGGCCGCCGGCGACATCACGCCCGATCAACTGGGAACGCTTCTGGATGAACTGCTGGGCGATCTGCCTGCCGTGGCCGCATCGCAACCCGGCCCCGCCACATGGGGGGCGACTGACGCCACCACGGTGGTGGACTTCCCGACCCCGCAGGCGGTCGTGCAGTTCGGCCAACCCGGGCCGGATGTGCACGATCCCGACTTCATGGCCGCGTTCGCCCTGAACGAGATCGTGGGCGGTGGTCGTTTCACCGCCCGCCTGATGGACGAACTGCGCTCGAAACGCGGCCTGACCTACGGCGCCTACACCTATCTGAACACGATGGATCTTGGCGACATCATCGTCGGCAATTTCGCGTCAGACAATGACAAGGTGGCCCAAGCCGTGGGCATCGTGCGCGACGAATGGGCAAAGGTCGCCCGCGACGGCGTGACCGAGTCGGAACTGGACGCGGCCAAGACCTACCTGACCGGTGCCTATCCGCTTCGGTTCGACGGCAACGGTCCCATCGCAGGCATCCTCGTGGGCATGCAGATGCAGGGCTTTCCCATCGATTATCCCACCCGCCGCAACGCGATGATCGAGGCGCTGACGCTGGAGGATGTGAACCGCGTGGCCGCTGAAATCTACGATCCGGCAAAACTGCATTTCGTGGTCGTGGGTCAGCCGCAGGGCCTTCAAGCGAACTGAGCCGTCGGGGGCGGTAGCCAGCCGCCCCCGATTCAGGTTATTCTTTCGGACATGGCCACCACAGACACCCGCCGCCCCGTCATTCGCCAGCTGGACGAATCCGCCATCAACCGCATCGCTGCGGGGGAAGTGGTGGAACGTCCCGCCTCGGCCGTGAAAGAACTGGTAGAGAATGCGCTGGATGCAGGCGCGCGGCGCATTTCCGTGGAGTATGTCGATGGCGGCAAGACGCTGATTCGTGTCACCGACGACGGTTGCGGCATGGAGGCAGAGGATCTGCCGCTTGCCCTGTCCCGCCATGCGACATCGAAAATCGACGGGTCCGACCTGTTGGCCATCCACACCTTCGGTTTCCGGGGCGAGGCGTTGCCCTCGCTGGGTGCGGTGGGGCGGCTGACCATCACTTCGCGCTGCGAAGGGGGCGAAGGTGCGGTGATCGCCATCGCAGGCGGGCGACCCGAACCCGTGCGCCCCGCCGCCGCCCGCACAGGCACCGTGGTCGAGCTGCGCGACCTGTTCTTCGCCACCCCAGCGCGGCTGAAGTTCCTCCGCTCCGACCGGGCGGAGGCGCAGGCGATTGCCGATGTGATCCGCCGCCTGGCGATGGCCGAACCCTCCGTCGGTTTCACCCTGACGGATGCGGGGACAGGGCGGGCGATCTTCCGCACCGATCCTGAACCGGGCGATTTCTTCGATGCGCTGGCGGGGCGGCTGGGACGCATCCTCGGGCCCGATTTCGTAAGCAACGCCCTGCCCGTGGACATCGAGCGTGACGGGCTGCGGCTGACGGGCTATGCCGCCCTGCCCACCTATTCGCGCGGCTCGGGGACGCAGCAGTTCCTGTTCGTGAACGGCCGTCCCGTGCTGGACCGGATGCTGACGGGTGCGCTGCGGGCCGCCTACATGGACGTGCTGTCGCGGGACCGGCACGCAGCGGCAGTTCTGGGCATCACCTGCGATCCGCAACTGGTTGACGTGAACGTCCATCCCGCCAAGACCGAGGTGCGGTTCCGCGATCCCGCCACCGCCCGCGCCCTGATCGTGTCGGGCCTGCGGCAGGTTCTGGCAGGGGCAGGCCACCGTGCCAGCAGCACCGTCGCCTCCGAAACGCTGGAGGTGATGCGCCCCGAAGGTCCGTTCGCCCCGCAACCGCCCCGCGTCTATCAGATGGACCTCGCCTCCCGTCCCGCGCTGGCCCGCAGCACCACCTGGCAGGCCCCCCTGGGCTTTGCCGAAACCCCGTCGGCCCGCGTGGAACAGGCGGTGGTGGAAGGTGACGACACCTTGCCGCTGGGCGCCGCCCGCGGGCAGGTCCACGGCAACTACATCATCGCACAGACGGCACGCGGCATGGTCATCGTCGATCAGCACGCGGCGCATGAACGGCTGGTCTATGAACGCCTGAAGACGCAGCGCGACGCGGCGGGTGTCGCGGCCCAGGCCCTGCTGATCCCCGAGATCGTGGAACTGTCTGCCCCCGACGCCGCCCAGTTACTGGACATGGCCGACGACCTCTCCCGCCTTGGCCTGACCATCGAAAGCTTCGGCGCAGGGGCCGTTGCCGTGCGCGAAACCCCCGCCATCCTCGGTCGTGTCGATGCGGCGGCGCTGCTGCGCGACATTCTGGACGAACTGGCCGAAGGTGACAGCACCACGCTTCAGGCCCGCATGGATGCGATCCTGTCCCGCATGGCCTGCCACGGATCGGTGCGCTCGGGCCGCCAGATGCGGGCGGAGGAGATGAACGCCCTGCTGCGCGAAATGGAGGCGACCCCCCGCTCCGGCCAGTGCAACCACGGCCGCCCCACCTATGTGGAACTGGCTTTGCACGATATCGAGCGGTTGTTCGGACGACGCTAGATGTGGCGGTCGAATTCGGCCTTCGCCCGCCCCCAGACGCCCTGATCCAGCCGGTCCAGCGCCCGAAGCGACGGCAGAAGCTGGCTTGCGTAATCCTCGGAGCTTTCCACCGGCAGGAGCGAGGGCAGATTGTCGATCGCCATCACGTCCAGCACCGGCGCATCGGCTACCCTCAGGGCAGGCGCGTCCCAATCGGTCGTGCGGTCATAAACCTTGACGGGTGAGAAATCCGATGTCGGATCGCAGGCGATATCCCCGATCACCCGCAGTGCACGATCCGCCGTCAGGGCGGAGGCCGGGACGAAGACCGGACAGCCGGGCCGTGCAAGGATGCAGTTGAAGAACAGCTCATGCGCCAGCACCTCGAGGAACGGCCCGCCGCTTGCGGTTTCCGCCATGTCCCAGCGGGTGACGGGCACGCCCATCGCCTCGCACAGGTCGGCCGCGCCCGTGCCGACCCGCCCCATCGCGCCGATCACCAGGGCACGGGGGCGCGGGGCATCGCCCAGATCCCGCGCAAGGTCTGCCAGTAATGCGGTACGTCCGTCATACCGGGACAGTGGTCCGCAAATCCCGCCCGCCATCAGCGCGCCCCAACATTTCAACGCGACAGCGGCACCCGCATATCCAGCCCAATAGCCGAAGGCCGCAACACGGCGTCCATCCTCGTTCACCAGCGATTCCAGATCATACAGCGTGCCACCGCCCTTCCGGAACCGTTCCAGCAGCATCTGACCAGCCGGTTGGCCCTTGTAGGCATGACCGAACAGGATGTGGCGGTGGATCAGCGGGGTGCCATTCTCGGGCAACTCCTTCAGGCCGAATATGATGGCGTCGCGCGGGGCGACGGGCCAGCTGGCGGCAGGCGCGATTTCGGCCCCTGCCTCCACATAAGCGGCGGTGGGGATGCAGCGGGTCGGACTGTCTTCGACCGTGACGCGAAACCCTTGCGCGATCAGGCCCGCAGCGCCCGCGGGCGTCAGACCCGCACGTTCCTCATGCGGGCGTTGTTCGTGCCGCATCCAGAGATGTGTCGTCATGCCGCCCCTCCGATATCCGCCCTCGCGGCGGCTTTCATGGTTCCGGCAGCCATACACGTGTCCCAAGGTTTTCGCAAAGCCGTCGATCTGCCACTTGGCGGCTCCTGACACGGAACAGGTGCATTCGGTGGCCGCGTCCCGTCGACGGATGGCCGGTCCGATGGAATGCGGCAGGTGGCGGCAAGGCAAGCCTGACGCCACCGCCAGCCAGGGCTTGTTCCTTTGCGCCTGAAACCCTGCTCGTTGCCGACAACCCTGTCCTCGCGTCAGAAAAGACAGGTCAGCGCACAACGAACTCCGCGTGCAAAGCGCCAGCCGCGTTGATGCTTTTCAGGATGTCGATCATGTCGTAGGGGGCCACGCCCAAGGCGTTCAGCCCCGCCACCACCTGCGACAGGCTGGTGGAGCCTTCGATTTCCGCCAGCCCCGTGCCGGGATCCTGTTCGATCGCCGCCTGCGTGCGTGGTACGACGACCGTCTGCCCCGGCGAAAACGGGTTGGGCTGCGCCACCAGCGGCGTTTCCTGTATCCGCAAGGTCAGACCACCCTGCGCCACGGCCACGCGGCTGATCCGAACGTCCTCCCCCATCACGATCGTGCCGGACCGTTGGTCGACCACCACGCGGGCCCGCGTCTCCGGCTCCACCAGCAGATTTTCCAGCTGCGCCAGCACATGGGCGGGGGACTGACCGCGCAAATTCAGCTCCACCGTGCCGGAATCGAGCATCGTGGCCATCCGGCCGAACGTCCGGTTCACCGCAGCCTCGATCCGTCCGGCCGTAGTGAAATCGGGATTGCGCAGTGCCAGCCGCATGGATTGCAGACCTGCGAAATCGAACTCCACCTCCCGCTCCACTCTCGCGCCACGGGGGATGGTGCCGGAGGTGGGGACGCCCTGCACCACGCGCGCGGCTTCCCCCTCGGCCGAGATTCCGCCTGCGATGATCGTGCCCTGCGCCACGGCATAGATCTGCCCGTCCGCCCCGTTCAGCGGCGTCATGACCAATGTGCCGCCCAGCAGGCTTTTCGCGTCACCAATGGCGGAGATGGTCACATCGATCTGGCTGCCCGACCGGGAGAAAGGCGGAAGGCTTGCCGTCACGAATACCGCCGCCACGTTCTTGGGGCGCAGCATCTCGCCCGTGACGTTCACGCCCAGCCGTTCCAGCAGGTTGGACATGATCTCCTCCGTGAAGGGGGAATTTCGCAACCCGTCGCCCGTGCCGTTCAGGCCCACGACAAGGCCGTAACCCACCAGATCGTTGCCCCGCACTCCATCGAAATCCGCCAGATCCTTGATGCGGATGGGGGCGGCCAGAACCGGCAATGCAAAACAGATGAGGAAACAGACCAGCCGCCACATCAGATGAAATCCGCCAGCGACATCTTCGACAGACGCGCCGTCACGGAATAAAGCGTCTCGACCTGCGTTTGCGCGGCTTCCAGCCGGACCGCGGATTCATAGGGATCGACCGACAGCATTTCCGTGCGCGCCAGGTTCAAGGCGGCAGCCTGCGCGGCGTCGCGGGTCTGGATGTCGGCCAGCCGCCCCTCCGCCACGCCGAGGCGCGACACGAGCGATACGCGCGCCGCGTCCGCGTTCAGCAACGTTTCCCCGGACAGGGTCGCCGCAGCCTGACGTTCTTCTACCAGCCCTTCCAGTGCGCCCCGGTTCAGAAGCACCCCCATTGCCAGACCTTTCAGGGTTTCCATGATCGCGGGATCTTCGGCCGTGACAAGGACATTCACGTGGTCGCCTTCCCCGACAGCCATGGGTGCACGACCTGCTCCGCCCTGATACGCCACCGTGGCAAAGTCCGATTCGAACCAGTCGTCGACCGCCGCCGCCAATCTGCTGGCAGAGGTCAGGCCCTCAGTAGCCGCCTGAAGCGAGGAGAGGATCGCACCGGCATCTGCCATCGCTTGTCCCTCCACTGCGGTTCCGGCGAACAGGCTTTGCCCGCCCAAGCGCGTGTCGAGGGTGGCCACCACTGACCGGAAGGCCTGATCGGCACCTTGCGTCAGGGCGGCAAGCGTGCCGGCATTGCCGGCCTGCACCGGATCGACCAGTCGGGCCCCCAGCCCCTCCACCGCTTTGCCCAGCACGCTGAGCGCGTTTTGCGTGCCGGTGGCCAGCGTGGCCGCCATCGTGCCCGAATGCCGGTAAGCCTCCAGCTGGGACAGGCTTCGGGTGATGGAAGACAGGGCCGTAAAATCCCCCGCCACCGCCCGCCCCGTGTCGGCGGCAAGCCCGGTGACGGTTTCCGTGGACAGTCGCTGCACCTCCGCCTGAAGGGAAGCGTTCTGCCGACGCAGTGCAAAGGATTGGGCCATGTCGCCCAGCGTGACATTTGCCATCTTACAACCCCAGAATGGTTTTCATCATGTCGTCCACCGCCCGGATGATCTTGGCATTGGCGGCATAGGCCTGTTCGATCGACAGAAGCTTCGCCATCTCGGCATCCGTATCGACGCCGCCTGCCAGTTCCGCCGTGCGCAGGGTGTCAAAGCGGGCAGCATCGAAACCGGCCTGATCCTCTGCCGCCAGCCGGGCGGAGGATGTGGCGGACAGAAGATCCCCCGCCACGGCATGCGCACCCCGGCCGCCCGACATCGCCGATACCAGCGTGTTGAGACGGGTCGCGTCGCCTGCCGCCCCTTCGCCTGCGGCGTCGAGCCCGTCGCGAAGCCGCCAGGGTTCGTCTGACAGAACCGCATTCACTTTCATACCGCCCGCGCCGCGTTCCAGCAGACCGGTGCCTTCGAACCGTGCGGTCAGATCTTCGGAAACAGCGTCGATCCGTGCTTGCGCATCAGGGGCAAGCACGTCGCGGATCGCAAATTGCGCCCCCAGATCGCCGTTGCCAAGGGAAGCCGCCGACATGTCCGTCCCGTTCAGTGTCAGACCCGACAGCGCCCCGGAAGCCATGGTCATGTCGGCAGTGACGGTCGTCACCGCCTCGAACCCCAAAACCGCCGCCTTGCCGTCCAGCAGTGTCGCACCGCCCGTGGTCATCAGGGCGATGCGGCCATCTTCGCGCTGGATTTCCCTCAGCGGGATCTGGCCGGAAATACCGTCCACCAGCTGCTGGCGCTGGTCCTGCAGGGCCGTCACGTCACGGCCGGGTCCAGCACCCGCAATCTGCGTGTTCAACGTCTCCACCTGCGTCAGGGCAGCATTGATCCGCGTCACCGAAGCCGCGAGCGTGCCATCCGCGGCCAGCCGGTCGGCCTGCACACCCTCCGACAGGGTATTCACTTGCCGCGCCAGCGTTTCCGCCGCCCCCACGGCGGCCGTCAGCGCCGTCTGCGATTGCGGCTGGCTTGCCGCCCCGATCAGCGCGGCATCCAGCCTCGACAGAAGCGCGTCCAGCGATCCGGCCTTGTCCGGCGTGCCGATGGCCTTTTCCAGCCCGGCATGAAAATCCGCGATGGCCAAGCTGCCGGCGCTGCCCGCCCCGGCCAGACGCCGGTCCGCGATGAGAGCCTGATCGACATACCGCGTGATCCCCGTCACCGTCACGCCGCCTGTCAGGCGGGTGGCAAGAGACAGCTCCTTGCGCGAATACCCCTCGGTCAGGGCATTGGCGACATTCCGTGCGGTCAGGTCGGCAGCGCGGGTGCTGGCGGTCAGCCCCGATTGCGCGATGGAAAGGGCGGATCCCAGCGACATGGCAACCTCAGCGTTTCAGATCGGTGGTTTCCTGCAACATCTGATCGACCGTCTGGATGATCTTCGCGTTGGAGGAGTAGGCGTGCTGCGTCTGGATCAGGCTGGTCAACTCCTGGGCCACGTCGGTGGTCGACTGTTCGCGGGTATAGCCTTCGGTGGTGCCCGCGGGCCCCGTGCCCGCATCCCACAGATAGAAGGCCCCCGCCTCGTTCGTCAGGGCGTAGGTCTGGTTGTCCAGCGTGCGCAGTCCGTTCGCATTGGGCACGTCCACGACCGGCACCTGATAGATCACGCGGCTGAAGCCCTTGTCATACAGGGCGTGGACAAAGCCATTCTCGTCGATCTCCACCGATTTGAGAGTGCCCATTGCGGAACCGTTCTTGGTGATCGCGGCGGGGGTGTAAGTATCGGACAGCTGCGTCATACCCTTGGCCGCCCCATATTTGCCGATGTCGAAACTGACCTTTCCGCCACCAAGCGTCAGGCCTAGCGTTCCCGTTTCCGCATCGTAGGCCGCGCCAGACAGGGTCTGGACATCGCTCAATGTCCCGCCCGCCGCACTTCCACCCGCGAAGGTCAGGGCATAGCTGCCCACGGTCTCGCCCGTGGCGTGATCGGTCAGCTGCATCGTCCATCGGTTGGACGCCGCATCCCCGGTCGCCGCGACGGGCGTGAACGTCGCCGTCATGGTCTGCGCCGTGCCCAGGGCGTCGAAATATTCCATTGCCTGGGTGATCGGCTTTGCCGCTGCGCCGGGCTGGGTGGCCGTGGCGGGAAGGTTGACGGACATCGCCATCTTCGTCGTGGGGTTGGACACGAACTGGTTCAGGCCGACCTTGACCTGTTCGAGCCCTGTCATGGATTCCCGCACGTTAGCAGGGACTGTGCCATCGGTGCCTGCAGGCCAGCCCAGCAGTGTCAGCCCTGAATCCGTGACCAGATTTCCGTTGGCGTCGGGATAAAACGATCCCGTCGTGGTCAGGACCGTATCTGTTCCGTTGGACGTGACAGGCAGGAACCCCCGACCGTTGAGGGAAATGTCCATCGCGTTCGACGTGCCAACCAATGCGCCGTTTTCTCCGATGGCCCGGGTGGACGTGGTGCGCACCCCACCTGCGGAATACCCGCTACCGGAATTTCCGGCGTTCACCATCTCGTAGAAATTGGTTTCCGCCCGCTTGTAGCCGTAAGTGCCCGAATTGGCGATGTTGTCGGAAATGGTCGCAAGGCGCGAGGCATTGGCATTCAGCCCCGCCACACCGGCATTCATGGAGGAGGTGATCGTCATGTGGATTCGCGCCTTTCTGATGCTTTGGCCCAGCATTCCCCACCCGGCCTTAACATCGCCCTAACGGTCGCGCCGAAGCAGGATCACCTCGACCCGGTTGTTGCGCACGGCCATCGGGTTCGCCGTCACGGAATCGCGGTCGGCGTGTCCTTCCACGCGCGACAACCGGGGTTGCTTCAGGCCCGCATCCCCCAGGATGCCGCGCAAGACCTGGGCACGTCCCGCCGACAGATCCCAGACCGGATTGTCCTTCAGCACCACGGGATAGCTGCGGACATGGCCCGAAACCGCCAGATCGTTGGTGGTCAGCGCCAGAACCTCCGCCATCACGCGGCCAATGTCGCGCAGCACAGGGCGTGGAACCAGCGTGTCGCCCTCGAACAGCGGCACGTCGGGCAGGTCGAACACCTCGATCACCAGCCCTTCGTCGGACACGCGGGTGACGACGTGACGCAGGGCACGTTCCATCGTCATGCTTTCCCCGCCGCGGGCGCGCAGCATCTCGTCCAGCGTCCGGCGCTCCTCCTCCTCGCCCGTCTTGCCGACACCGACATCGCCGCGGGCGCGCTTCACCTCCGTCGGAAGGGCGCGGGAGGCGCCGGACCCGCTCTGGACCATCTGTTCTTCGGAAAACACGCTGTCGCCACCGAACATGCCCGCGCCGCCCCCCGACACCCGGTTGACCGGAATTGTCGGGTTGAAGAAGTCGGCCAAGCCCTTGCGCTGCTTTTCGGTAGTGGCGTTCAGCAGCCACATCAGCAGGAAGAAGGCCATCATCGCTGTCACGAAGTCGGCATAGGCCACCTTCCAGGCCCCACCGTGGTGGCCCTGCGCCGCCACGACTTTCTTGCGCTTGATGATGACGGGGCGATCCTTGCGGTCCATGACAGGCTCCTTCCGGGCCGTCAGGACTAATGGGCAAAGCTGAAGCCCCGATTAACGACGCCCTGCCTTCCGTCGTTCAGGATTTGTTGACAGTTCCATGCAGCATTGAAACTTGACTGTTTCGGTCAATAATCCTAAGGCCCACGTGACTGGTTGTTTGAAAAGGGCGGGCAAGATGAAGGCTCACGCAGGTGCGATGATACTGGCGGCAATGCTTCTGGCACCTGCCGCATGGGCACAGGACACCCCGCCCGGCATCACGACAGAGGCCCCTGCGCAGAACGTGGCCCCCACGCCCGATGCAATCCCTGCGCCGGATGTTCCCGCCTCGACACCTGCCGCTCCGACCCCGAGCGCGCCTGCCCTAGCCGACCCTGCCCCCCCCGCACCCGCCGCCGCCCAGCCGGTCCTGCCGCTGCATGATCTTTCGGTCATGGGCATGTACAATCAGGCACATTGGGTCGTGAAGTCGGTGATGATCGTCCTGTTGCTGGCCTGTTTCGCCACATGGACGGTGTTCCTGTTCAAGATGGTCGCGTTCGGGGGGGCCAAGGCCCGCCTGCGCCGCGCCTCGCGCATCATCCGCGAAGGGGAAACCCTTGCGGCCGTGGCGGGTGCGCTGGAAGGCCGCCGCGATCCCGCCAGCTTCATGGCCCAGGCCGCATTGGAGGAGGTGCGCAAGTCCGACGCCGCCCTTGATGCCGCAGGCGTGGCGGGCGTGAAGGAACGCGTCCGCTCCATCCTCGACCGGATCGAGGCGCAGGCCGGACGGCGCATGCGCAAGGGGACGGGCATCCTCGCCTCCGTCGGATCGGTCGGGCCGTTCGTCGGTCTGTTCGGCACCGTCTGGGGCATCATGAATTCGTTCATCGGCATCGCGGAAAGCAACACCACGAACCTGGCCGTCGTGGCGCCCGGCATCGCCGAGGCGCTTCTGGCCACCGCGATCGGGCTGGTGGCCGCCATTCCCGCCGTGGTCATCTACAATGCTTTCGCGCGGCGGATTTCCAATTACAGGCAGGCGCTTGGCGATGCGGGTGCCGGGATCGAGCGGTTGATCAGCCGCGATCTCGATTTCCGCAACATCCAGCGTCGCATGGCAGCGGAGTAGACCGATGGCAGGTGGCATCCGCGGCGGCAATGACGACGATCTGGAAGAATCGCACGAAATCAACGTGACGCCCTTCATCGACGTGATGCTGGTGCTGCTGATCATCTTCATGGTCGCAGCCCCCTTGTCGACGGTCGATGTTGCGGTGGACCTTCCCAGTTCCAACGCCGCCCCCCAGCAGCGCCCGCAAGAGCCGGTGTATCTGACGGTGCAGCAGGACCTGACCCTCAGCCTCGGGAACGAACCCGTGGCGGGGGATGGGTTGGCGGCGGTGCTGGACGGGCGCACGGGCGGCGACAAGGACCAGCGCATCTTCCTGCGGGCCGACCAGACCGTGCCTTATGGCCAACTGATGAACGTGATGAACAACCTGCGCGACGCCGGTTACCTGAAGGTGGCTCTCGTCGGGCTGGAGGGGGGCACGCCATGACTGCACGTTGTGCCGACTGGCAGGCCCAGTTGACCGTTACGGACAAACGACGCGAACGCTTGGGGTGGCTGTGCGCGGCGGCGCTGGTGGCAAGCGCTGCGGCAGCCACGGCCGCGATCGCGATGCAGATCGACACCGAAGGCGACCGCGACACGCAGGCGATCCTGATCAATCTGGAACCGCCCGCCCCCGCCCCACCTGCCGAGGCCGTGTCCGCCCCCGCCCCGTCGGTTCCCGATACGAACGCCCCCGAAGACCCCGAGATGATCGAGGAGACCGCGCCGCCGCCCGAACCTGTGGCCGAGGACGTCCCCCTGCCCGAGCCCGAGATCGTGGAGGATCTGCCGGTGGCCGAACCGGACGAGGTCGCCCTGCCCGACGCGCCCCCGCCGCCGTTGCCCCGCGTCCGGCCCGAGCAGCGCCCCGAACGTCCCGAGCGTGTGGTGCGCGAGGAACCTCGGCGCGAACGCGCGGCCCCCGCCCCGTCCGCCCCCGCGCCTGCGGCGCCCTCGCAGCAGCAAGGACAGGCGCAGCGTGCAGTGTCCGCCGGACAACTCCAGAATTTGGAGCTCCGCTGGGGTTCCCAGATCCGTGCGCGGATCGAGCGGTCTATCCGTGGCAGCCGCGAAAGGGGAACGGTCACCGTCAATGTGACAGTGACACCGGCAGGGCAACTTGCCGCCCTATCTATTGCCGGATCGTCAGGTAATCCCGCGCTGGACCAGAAAGCCCTGCAGGTCGTGCAGTCGGCGTCCCGAGGCTTTCCGCGTGCGCCCGACGGATTGACCGGTGCCAGCTATCCCTTCCTGCTTCCGTTGACGTTTCAATGAAAGAAGCCGCGCATCGCGCGGCTTCTTTCATGCAGGACGGGTCACGATCAGACCGAGTGCTTTCCCCGCACCTTCCGGAAAAGTACGGTCAGCAGGCACAGTGCAGCAAAGACGGTGAACAGGATTCTTCCGATGGTTTCCGCTGCGCCATCGATTCCGCTGAATGCGAACGCCGCCGCAAGCAGGGCGACCACGGCATAGGTCAGGGGCCATCCCAGCATGGTTTTCCTTTCTGCCTCGAAGACGTGGGTGCGTTGGATACGCAAAGGGCTAGTCCGGGAAAACCTGACAGTTCCGGAAAATGTTCCAGAAAATCGTTCGATGGGAACCACAAACGCTCCGCTCTCGTTTTCCCCTGCACGACAAGCGGGCAACACTGCCTGTCATATCAAGAGGATGGGCAAGACGATGAAATCAGGCAGACGCAGCCGTCTTGACCGCGATCTTGACGAAGTGCTCGAGCGTGCGGCGAAAAGCGCCAGGCGTTTTCGCAATCGCGCCTCGGACATGGCCTCTGACGCCACAGACAAGGCAAGGAAGACAAGTCGGCATGCCCGACGCAAAACCGCAGACTGCAAGACCTGCATGCCCAAGGCCCTTGGTTGCGCCAGCAGGTTCGCCAAACGCAATCCCGTGCTGATTGCAGCAGGCGTGGCCGTCGCAGGATATGCCTTGGTCTGCGCGATCCGAAACCGGGACGATCGGGGATGACCGAACGGCGCGACCCCGTTGACAGCGCACCCGTGACCCGGCTGGCCATCGTGCTGACGCGCATGGCCGTGGCCGAACTGGCCCTTGCCAAGGCAGAGGTCGGGGAAAGCCTGCGCAGGGCTTTTCTAGGCCTTGCACTTCTGGCCGTCACGCTGCTGCTGATGCTGGTCGCGCTGAACATGCTTGCCGGAGCGGCGGCCATTGGGCTGGCTGCTGCCGGTGTTCCTGACGCATGGGCCCCTGCGATCGTGGGTCTCGTTCTAGTTCTGATCGGCGCGTGCCTTAGCGCTTGGGCATTTTCGGCCCTGAAGCCGTCGCGCCTGATACCCGTACGCACAGCCGCGCGCATCCGCCGCGATGCTGAATTGATAAAGGAGATGATGAAACATGAGCCGTAAACGCAACATCCGTGACATCGAAGAAGAACTGGACCGCGATCGCGGCCAACTCGGGTCGATCTTCGATAGCCTGTTCAGCCGCTCCACCGTGGACATCCTGATGCGCGAGGCGATGCAGACCGTCCGGTCCAATGGCGGTGCCCGCGAAACAGCCGAAGCGGTCGTGCGTCGCAACCCGATGGCCGTCGGTGTGGTCGGTCTGGGTCTGGCATGGCTGCTGCTGGGCTCCACCCGCAAATCGGATGCCGAGGAAAAAGCGGAAGACATCGGAAGCAAAGTGCGTGGCGCTGCCCGCCGTGCCCGCGACACGCTTGAGGACGAAGCCGACGCGATCGACGATGGTGCGTGGGCGGAATCGCTTGACCGTTTGCGCGCCCGTGCCTCGGTCCGTTTGCGGGAACTGGAAGAAGATGCCGCCGCATATCGCGACGATCTGGCCGCCGGCCTGGCAGACAAGGCCGACGAGATGCGCGACTACATGGCCGAACGTGCCGCGATCCTGTCGGATCTGGCCGAGGACATGCGCGAACGCTTTTCCGAGGGGCTGGACGACTTTTCCCGCACGGCCCGTGCCCGCATCGTAAAGACCCGCGAAGAAGCCTATGCAGCCCGCCTGAAGGCGCAGGACGCGCTTGGCAAAGGTGGTCGCGAGGCGAAACGGGTCGTCGAGGATCACCCGATGGTATCGGCAGCCGTCGTTCTGGCGCTTGGCGCGGCCATCGGCACAGCGGTCATGCGCAACCGTCGCAGCACGGCAGAAGAAGTGGAAGACGATCTGGAGGATGCGGCGGACAAGGTGCGGGACGAAATCCGTGGCCGCTGGGGCCGCAGCCGTCACCGTCCCTGACAGCAATCACAGGAAAGGCCCGCCATATGGCGGGCTTTTTTCATGAGTGCCTCCGGTCGTCCCGGTTGGCGTTCGTCGGAGCTGCTGCAAAAGAATCTTGCGTCACAGTCACTTTGCTTGGCCGTCCGGTCTCGATGTTCCGTCTTCTCGCAAAGCAGTCCCCCAAAAGGCATTCGCCGGGCGATCAGTTCCTAGAGGCCAATGATCTTCATGCCGCAGTCATTCGCCTGTTGATGGGCCTTCAAATGGCATGCTGATCTAAATGATCGAGAGTATCCGTTTCTGGAAGTTTGGGTATCCGCATCTCGCTCGAGGCCGGTTTTAGCCAACGACGTCCGACATGGTGTGCCAATGGTCTGGAGCTTAGATGAAATCTCCATGACCGGCTGCTGGCGACTATCTTCAAGCCTTGCCGGAGTGATTCAGTCATCCGAGGCCGGACACGCATCATCACGACAGGCAAAGGTTTCAAGGCAGGCTAGCAGTCTCATCCCCCGGAGATGCGTGCCTCGGCTTCGTTCAAGGGGCGCACATCGAAGGCGACACGCAACGTATAGCTGCGTTCGTCATGCAGAATATCAACTTTGCCGCCGATCTGCTGCGAAAAGGCGGTCAGCAATTGGGCACCAAGTCCCGTGCCCTCGACGGAAGCGGAGGATGCGGGCCGGGGGCCGACGGTGTTCTTCACCTCCAGCACGGCCTGTGATCCGCCTTCGCGCCACATCGCCACCCACATCTTCGGATAGCCGTCATGCGAGCCTGCATATTTCAGCGCGTTGGCCAACGCCTCGGTCAGCAGCAGCGACAAGGGCACGGCCTGGTCCGGGGTCAGGCGCACGTCGGCAAAGGAATGCTCCAACCCGATCTGGCGACCGGGGCCGGTGGCCATCTGCACGACCTGCCGGGTGATGTCGACCAGCAGCTCGTCCGCGCGAATGTCGGTCAGGCCGGAGGTCTGGTAAAGTCCGCGGTGGATGGTCGCAAGGCTCATGACCCGTTCCTGAAGGCTTTTCATCAGGGTCTTGGCCTCGACGGACCGGGCTTGCCGCATCTGCATGTTCATGATGGAAGCGATCAGCTGAAGATTATTCTTCACGCGGTGATGCACTTCGCGCAGCAGCACTTCCTTCTGGTGGATCATGTCCTCCATCTCCGCCTCGTCATGCAGGATGGTGTCGGTCATGGTCTCGAACGTTTCTGCCAGATCGCGGATCTCCGAGGGGGCATTCGCCATCTGCAACCGTCCGACGATACGCTTTCCATCACCGAAACCGGACATGGCGGACCGCAAGGAACGCACATGGCGGGTGACGAGGCGTTCCACTGAAAGGAAGGCCACGATCAGACAGGCCAGCCACATGACCAAAGGAAGCGTAATCGACGGAAGTGCGCGCAGATACCAGACCGCCTTGCTTTCGGATTCCCAGCTTCCGAGGGCGTAAAGAAGGTCGGGCACAATGGGGATCACGGCAAAGGAGCGCATGCTCCCATCTTCGGCACGGGCGGTGAACGAGACGTCCTGTCCTTCAAGTCCCAACGCTTCCAGCGACCGGTCGGAAGGAAGCACCCTGTCCTGCTCGCCTGTCGGCGCGGTAGAGGTCAGGATGTCCCCATCGCCGTTGAACGTCAGCAGTTCCGGTTGCGAGGCGGTGGTGGCCACACCGGCACGGGCGGCCAACGCCTCATGAGGAAGCGAGACGGACACGAAGCCCGTCAGCGTGTTCGCCGCATCGAAGACCGGCTGCGTGACGACGATCACCGGCTGGCCCGACAATTCCCCCCGGTCATCCAGCAGGATCATGGGCTGCCGGCTGTCCATCGCACGCAGGAAACCGGAACTTCGGCTGACATCCGCCCCCCCGGAGGAGGAGGCACAGGACATCCGCCCCTCGGCATTCGTGAATGTGGCGATGGAATAAAGGCCAGATTCCCGCACGACCGACCGCATCATCGCCGAACAGGCTGCGGGATCGGCCAGAAGGGGACGCACCGCCTGCGCCAGTGCCGCGACGGCCCCGCGTGCCTGCTGGACGACAAGCAGATCCGACTGGGCTGCGCGCATCGTCTCGCCCATCAACGCAGCCTCGGACCGTGCCCGCGTTTCCTTGAGCATGGCCGCAGCCTGTAATGCAGAAACCGCACCCAGTGGAAGGAGTGCGATCGCCAGCAGGAAAGCCAGCCTGAAACCAAGTGTTTGCGACAGGCGGTTCAGCCTGACCTTCCAGTCACTCATGCAGCATTCACACCCGATCTGGACATGACAGCCATTGTGGCCCCGTCGACGCCGGAAAAGACCTGCTCCCCGTCGGCAAGATGCAGCAGTTCCGCAAGGCGGGTACGGGCGCGGTTTGCGCGGCTTTTCACCGTGCCTACGGCAACGCCCATCATCTCCGCCGCCTCTTCGTAGGAAAAGCCGGAGGCACCGACGAGAATCAGGACTTCGCGATGTTCGGGCGTGAGCTTGTCGAAAGCCGCGCTGAATTCCGCGAATGCCATGCGCCCGTCATGATCGGGCTTCACGAACAGGGTGGCTGCATGGGCGCCTTCGGGATCGGACACCTCGCGCCGCGTCTTGCGCTTGTCGGAATAGAACGTGTTGCGCAGGATCGTGAAAAGCCATGCCCGCAGATTGGTGCCCACGGTGAACTTGTCGAAATTGGTCCATGCCTTGACGATGGTGTCCTGCACCAGATCGTCCGCCACCGACACGTTGCGGGTCAACGAAATTGCAAAGGCCCGCAACGCGGGCAAGTGATCGGGCAGTTCGTCCCGCGGATCACGCATTCCATCGGGCACCGCCTGCGCGCCGGTCATTTCTGGGGCCCCTTTTCACGTAGTTGCGCCAGAAGGTGCGCGAAGCGGTCAGGCACGTCCTGAACCAGTGCTTCTTCGTAAACCCGCTTCAGGTTCTCATCAATCTGATGGAACGCGCCGGGCTTTTCGCGCTCTTTTGCCATCTGGTCCAAATCTCGCTACTTTCGATTTTGCAATCTTGTATGGAACCGAACGCGATGCCAAGAGTTTGGTTCCCGAGAAAATGAGCTTGAAGGGATTATTCAATGCCGTCGGACGCCACTGCCGATCTTTCCACCGTCATCGCGGCGAACCTTCCCTACCTGCGCCGCTATGCCCGTGCGCTGACCGGTAGCCAGACGACGGGAGATGCCTACGCTGCGGCCACCTTGGAAGCGATTCTGGAAGATACCTCGATCTTTGACCAGACAGGCAATGCCAAGGTCGCGCTCTTCAGCGCTTTCCACCTGGTCTGGGCCAGCGCGGGCGCGCCTTTGGGCGAACCCGACAGCCGCCTATCTGAGAAAGCCCAGAACCACATGGCGCAACTCACCCCGAACACGCGCGAGGCGTTGCTGCTGCACGCCATCGAAGGGTTCACGCAGGAAGAGATCGGCGTAATCATGCAGATCGAGAGCGCTGAGGCTTCCGAACTGATCGAGATCGCACAACGCGAGATGGCCAATTCCGTTGCTGGCAAGGTCATGATCATCGAGGACGAGGCAATCATCGCGATGGACATCTCCGCCATCGTCAAGGAAATGGGTCATTCCATTACCGGCATCGCCCGTACGCGGACCGAGGCGGTGACGCTTGCCTCCTCCGACAAGCCGGACCTCATCCTTGCCGATATCCAGCTTGCCGACAATTCCTCGGGCATCGACGCGGTCAACGACATCCTGAAGCAGTTCGACGATGTTCCGGTGATCTTCATCACCGCCTTCCCGGAACGCCTTCTGACCGGCCAGAAGCATGAGCCGGCGTTCCTGATCACCAAGCCGTATCATGAGGATCAGGTGCGGTCTGCGGTCAGCCAGGCGATGTTCTTCGCCTCTACCGAAACGCTTGTTGCCTGACAGGTTGGCTGGAAGCCCGGGGATGTTTTCCTGTGTCATGCAGGATGAACAGTCGGGGCGGGCAAGTGTTCCCATGTGAATGCGGGGGGTGCGGGGACTGGAACCCGGCGCCCCCCGCCGCGTTGGTGGGCATCGTCGCGCATGACGCGACCCTTCTTTGCGAGGAACCATCATGCTGTCCCGAATTCTTCCCTCTGCCGCATTGGCGATGATGATCGCCCTTCCGTCCCATGCCGCGACCTGGTTCGACCGGATCGATGTGGGCGTGAATCTCAACGAGATCACCAGCGCCGAAGCCGCACAACGCTATGCCAATGTCAGCGCCGATCTGACCGATGCCATCGCGCAGCAGCTGACCACAGCCTATCCCGACCAGACGGATGGCGGTGCCAAGATCACCGTCGATCTGGACGAAGTGGCCTTGGCCGCGCCCTTCGGCAGCGCTCCGGGCGCCACGAGCACGGCTGCGATGGCGGGCACCGTCAGCGTGGAGAACCAAGGCAGTTCCGGAAGTCAGCGGAAGTTCAATCTGGCCGTCTCCATGGATCAGGTGATGCCTTACGTCCCCCAGAACCAGGACGTGACCGTTGCCGCCCCGTCGAGCGATGCGGTATACGAGGCGCTGCTGAAGACCTTCGCCGCCGCCGTGGTCGACAACCTCGATTCCTGATCGGGCCTTACAGCCAAGACTGGATAGGCAGCCGCCCCAGCATCCATGACCTCAACCGCAACGCCGGTCCCGCTTCGGGATCGGCGTTCAGTCTTGCAGGCAGGCCTGCACGGTGCACCAGAAAGGCATGGCGGTTCCCGTCCAGAACCGCACGGAAGGCGGCTTGGGGTGCGATGATGGCGTCGAATTCCCGCATGAGTGCGGCCACCACCGAAGGCTCTTCTATCACGACGCCCAGTTCGGTGTTCATGTAGGCGGAACGAAGATCCGAATTGATCGACCCGATCACCGCCCGTCTGCCATCCACCAGAAACAGTTTCGTATGCAAAAGGTCGCGCCGCCCGTCACGCCGGGGGGAAGGGCCGTATTCGTAAACCTCTACCCCTGCCCGCAGCAGAGGCTGGCGATACCGCCCGTATGCGCCGTAGACGATGACGTTGTCGGTCGAACACAGCGCGTTCGTGACCGTTTGCACCTGAACCCCGGATGCCACAAGATCGCGCAGGTACTCCAGTCCCTCCTCTCCCGGTACGAAATAAGGGGATACGATGCGAATCTGGTGTTCAGCCGCGCCGAAGATTTCCGGCAGGCGGTCGATCATCCATGGCCGGGTACGGTGGCCATAGACCTTGTCGGGCGGATCGGCGATGAATTCTGCCTTGTCAGTGAAGGCGAAGGGGCGGCGTAACACGCCATGCGGCACGTGGCCCAGATAATCCCGCGTCATGATCCGGCGGTTGTGCCGCGCGATGCGGCGATGAAAGGCGCGATTGGACACGCGGAACTTCGGTGCCAGCGCCACGATGGGCAGGGACAGGCCAAGGTTCCAGAAATCGTCGAAGGTCTGTTCAGCCTCTGCCACCACCGGGCCGATCATGCCCACGTCGATGTCGTGCGAATTACGGATGCCGGATTCAACCGCTCCGAAATAGGTGTCGCCGATGTTGCGCCCGCCGACGATGGCCAGCCGTCCGTCCGCGATCCACATCTTGCCATGCATGCGACGGTTGAAGCGCGCAAGGCCAAGGCTCATCTCCAGCATCCGGCGCAGAACATGGCCACGGGTGCGGAGGGGATTGAACAGCCGCACCTCGATGTTGGGATGCTGGTTCAGGGCCAGAAAGGTCCGGTCGAACCCCTGAACGTTCACGTCGTCCAGCAGGAGGCGGACGCGGACACCACGATCGGCGGCGCGTGTCAGCTCTTCTATCATCAGCCAGCCGGTCAGATCGGTGTACCAAAGATAGGACATCACATCGAGACTGCGGCCTGACAGGCGCAGCGCTTCCACCCTCGCGGCATAGGCGTCACGGTTGCGGATCAGGGGCAGGAAGCCGCTTTTTGCAGGCTCGGCGTCCGTCATGGGGCGAATGCGCTGATCCAGACCTGTTTCCGGTCCGCCAAGCGGCAGTGCGTATTGTGGCGCGCCCCGCCCCTGTTCCGCCCATCGGCGATAGGATCGCCAGGTGAACCACGAGGCAAGCATAACGACCGCCGCCACGCACAGCAGCCAGATCACGAGATCCATGCCGTCGCGGATCATTCGGGCAGCACCAGTCTTGCCCGGACCGGCAGATGGTCCGACGCCCTGCGCGACAGGGGGGAAACGTGGGCTGTGAAATCCTCGACCCGTCCACGGCTCAGCATGATGCGGTCGAGGGGCAGGACAGGAAACGGCGACGGGAAGCTGGGCGTCAGCGGGCTGTCGGGGAAATGGGGCAGAAACCCCTTGAGCGTCCACTTGCCCTTTCGCCATTCGTTCGTGTCGCCCATCAGCACCGTGGGCCTGTCGGCCAGCGCCGCCAGCCGGTCCAGCACCGTCGTCACCTGCCGGATACGCGACGATCCCAGCAGCGCCAGATGCGTCCCGATGGCCCGCAGCGGCACACCCCGCACGACCAGATCAGCCACGATCGCACCGCGCGGTTCCAGTCCCGGCAGGGGAATGCGGTCCACATCCTCCACCACCACATCCTGTCCGACAAGCATGACGTTGCCGTGCCAGCCGTGGGACAGGTCGCGCAGGCCCTGAACTTCCACCCGTTTCAGACCCATGTCGGCCAGCCGCTCCAGATCCAGAAGGCCGCGCCTGTCGCCGAAGCGGGCGTCGGCCTCCTGCAGGGCCACGATGTCTGCGTGCAATTCGCCCACAACATCGGCAATGCGGGACAGGTCGCGCTTGCGGTCGATCCCGATGCCCTTATGGATGTTGTAGGAGGCGACTGTGACCTCGGGCATATGATCTCTCCTGCTGCGTCAACGGGATATGGGGTGCGCGGTGGCGGAAACCATACACGCCTGCCGCATCGTCATCCGCCAGCGGCAAGGGCGGGCATGACCTCGTGCCAATCAGGCACCGAAGGGGCACCAGCCGACAGCGGTCAGGGACGAAGGCACTGCAGGCGACCGGATCGCTGCGGATCGACAAGTTCGGGGACCTTTGCGTCGCCTTTCCTATGCGCCGGAAACGGGCGGCCCCTTATGCCGCCGACAACCGTGCGTAACGGCCACCCGAGGCTTCCAGCTGCGCATGGGTGCCGGTCTCGGTCACGCGGCCTTCTTCCATCACGACGATACGGTCGGCGTGGCGGATCGTGGCCAGACGGTGCGCGATGATCAGCGTCGTGCGGCCCACGGACAGCGCGTCCAGCGCGGCCTGGATCTCCCGCTCTGTTTCCGTGTCGAGGGCGGAGGTCGCCTCGTCCAGAATCAGGATCGGCGGGTTCTTCAGGAAGGCGCGGGCAATGGCCACACGCTGCTTCTGGCCGCCCGACAGCATGACGCCGCGTTCGCCCACGATCGTATCCAGCCCCTCGGGCAGGCCTGCGATCATTGGCGACAGTTGCGCGCGGTGGGCGGCCTCCAGGATCTGCTCCTCCGACGCGCCCAGATCGCCATAGGCGATGTTTTCGCGCAATGTGCCACCGAACAGGAACACGTCCTGCGACACGATGCCGATATGGCGGCGCAGGCTTTCCACGGTCAGGTCGCGGATATCCGTGCCGTCGATGGTGATGCGCCCGCCTGTCGGGTCGTAGAACCGCGGCACCAGCGCCAGCAGCGTCGTCTTGCCCGCGCCGGACGGGCCGACGAAAGCCAGCGTCTCACCCGGCTGGACCTCAATGTTCACGTCCTTCAAAATCTCTCGGCCCGCCTCGTATCCGAAGGTCAGGTTCTCGAACCGCAGGGCGCCGGTCAGATCGGTGGCGGGATGGGCATGGGGGGCGTTCGCGATCTCCGGCTCGATGTCCATCAGTTCCTTGTAGCGGGCAAAGCCCGCGATGCCGCGGGGATAGATCTCGATGACCGAGGCGATTTTTTCCAGCGGGCGGAAGAACACCGTCACCAGCAGCAGGAACGCCACGAAGCTGCCCGCCGACAATTCGCCCGACAGCACGTAGAACGCGCCCGACACCATCGCCACGACCTGCACTGCGCGCATGCCCATGTAGTTGAGCGACACGGTCTGGGCCATCACGCGGTAGGCGGCAAGCTTCGTTTCGCGGTAGGCGGCATTGTCGCGGGCGAACAGCTGCGCCTCGTGGGACTCGTTGGCGAAGGCCTTGACCACGCGGATGCCGCCCACGTTCTCCTCCAGCCGGATGTTGAAATCTGCCACGCGGGAATAGATGGCGCGGAAGGTGTTGGTCATCCGGCCGCCGAAATAGATGACAAGGCCCACGGTCAGCGGCACGACCACGGCAGTGATCAGCGCCAGCTCCACATGGATCATCGCCATCAGCGCGAAGGCCCCCACGAAAGTCATGATCGCGATGAACAGATCCTCGGGGCCGTGGTGGGCGACCTCTCCGATCTCCTCCAGATCGCGGGTCACGCGGGCGACCAGCTTGCCGGTGCGCTGCTTGTCGAAATAGCTGAAGGACAGTTTCTGCAGGTGATCGAAGGCGCGGCGGCGCATCTCCGTCTCGATATTGATGCCCAGCATGTGGCCCCAATAGGTCACGACGGCCATCAATCCGCTATTGATCAGATAGATGACCAGCAGCCCCACGGCGGCAAGGATCGTCAGCGTCAGGTCGCCCTGCGGCAACAGCACGTCGATGAAGCCCTTGATGGCCAGCGGAAAGGCCAGCTCCAGCACGCCCGACAGGATGGCACAGCCGAAATCCAGATAGAACAGCGCCATCCACGGGCGGTAGTAGGAGAAGAATTCGCGCAGCATGGGGGCCTCCGTTCCGACCCCCTTCCCCTACGGTTTTCGTGGGGAATGCGCCAGACTCATTCCCGCGCAAGCGCCTCCACGGGATCGAGACGGGACGCCGCGCGGGCGGGCAGAAAGCCGAAGGTGATGCCGATCACGCTGGAGGACACCACCGCCGCGATGATGGAGGTGGAGGAGTAGATCAGGCTCATCTGCGGGACGGCCAATGTCAGCAATTCGCCCAAGGCCAGCGCCAGCGCGATGCCAAGAACACCGCCCAGAAGGCAGACCAGCACCGCCTCGATCAGGAACTGGGTGATGATGTCCGCCCGCCGCGCGCCCACGGCGATGCGGACCCCGATCTCCTTCGTGCGTTCGGTGACCGACACCAGCATGATGTTCATCACCCCCACACCCCCCACGAACAGCGAGATCACCGCGATCCCCGCAATCAGCAAGGTCAGGGTCTGCGTGGTGGAGGTGATGGCCTCGCGGATCGTGTCCGTATTGGTCAGGAAGAAATCCTGCTTGCCGTGGCGCGTGGTCAGCAGCTGGGTGATCAGCGCCTCCGCCGTGTCCATCTCGAAATCGTCGGCCACGCGGACGGAAATGGAGTTGACGTGATCCTGTCCCGACAGCCGTCCCATCGCGGTGGTGTAAGGGATGAACAGGTTCAGCGCCGATTGCGGGCCGAAGCTGGTGCCGGAGGCTTTGACGACGCCCACAATGCGGACAGGCACGCGGCCCATCATCACGACCTGCCCCACGGGGTCGGCCTCTCCGAACAGGGAAGTGGCGCCGTCGGTGTCGATCACCGCCTCCTGCGCGTAACGGGCGACGGCGGTGGTGTCGAAGGTGGCCCCCGCCACAGTCTCGAACGCGCGGGCGGTGAAGTATTCGACGCCCACGCCCGTCACGCTGGACGACACCTCCGTCGCGCCGAAGCGGATGGTGGCGCTGGCCGACACCGTGGGCGACACGCCCGCCGCATAGGGCTGGACGGCAAGCGCCTCCGCATCCTCGGCGGTCAGGGTGCGGATACGGCCCGCATTGCGGTCGCCGAAACCCGACCCGTTGCGGATGTCGATGGTGTTCGACCCGATGCCGGAGATGCTTTTGAGGACCTGCTGCTGGCTGCCCGAACCCAGCGCCACCACCGACACGACGGAGGCGATGCCGATGATGATGCCCAGCATCGTCAGGAAGCTGCGCATCCGGTGGGCTGTCATCGCCTTCACGGCCATGCCGAACGCTTCGCGCAAACGGTCCAGACCGGGGGCCATGGCTTTTTTCGCGGCGACGGCCGGGCGAGGGGTGGCCGTGGCACCGGCTTTGCTGTCGGACACGATCACCCCGTCCCGCATTTCCACCACCCGGTCGCATTGGGCGGCGATACCGGGATCGTGCGTGACGATGACGATCGTATGCCCTTCGGCATGCAGTTCTTGCAGCAGTCGCATCAGTTCCGCACCCGATGCGGTGTCCAGCGCGCCCGTCGGCTCATCCGCAAGGATGACCTCACCCCCGTTCATCAGGGCACGCGCCACGGAGACGCGCTGCTGCTGGCCGCCCGACAACTCACCCGGGCGGTGATCCAGACGTTCGCCCAGACCCAGCCGCGTCAGAAGCGCCCGCGCCCGTTCGCGCCGCGCGCCACGGGCCACACCTTTGTAGATCGCGGGCACCTCCACGTTGCCGACGGCATCCAGATCGCCCAGCAGCTGGTAGCGTTGGAAGATGAAGCCGAAATGCTCCCTCCGCAGTTCGGCCAGATCGTCGGGGGACAGATCGCCGATCTCCCGCCCCGCAAAGTTGTAGGTGCCTGCATTCGGGCGGTCCAGAAAGCCGAGGATGTTCATCAGCGTCGATTTGCCCGACCCCGATTGGCCGACGATGGCCAGCATCTCGCCCGCATGAATGTCCAGATCGACATCCTTCAGCACCGCGATGCGCTGATCGCCCGCCGCATATTCGCGCCGGATACCGCGAATGCGGATCAGCGGCTCCATCAGAAGCCCATCGGGCCGCGACGGCCCCGCGTCTGCGCCGCATTCGCCAGCCCGGCGGCGGCCCCGGAGGCAAGGATGCGGTCGCCTTCCTTGACCCCGCTCAGGATTTCCGCCGTCACGTTGTCGTTCAATCCCACCTGTACCTGACGGGGCACGAAATCTGCCCCGTCCTGCACCTGCACGGTATAGGTGCCGTCTTCCCCGCGTGCGCCAAGGGCAGCGGCCGGAAGGGTCAGCACATCCTGTGCGCCTGCAAGGGCGATCCGAACCTCGGCCGTCATGCCGATCCGCAGCACGCCATCGGGGTTTTCCACGTCGAACAGGCCGTTGTAGTAGATGGCCGCATCCGTCGCGATGGTGTCGCTTTCCTCGATCCCCGTAGGGGCGGGCTCGATCTGACGGACGGCAGCCTGAAACTCCCTCTCCGGCGCGCCGAGGATGGTGAAGCTTACATCCTGCCCTTCGGCCACGCGCACCACGTCGGCCTCCGATATTTCAGCATTCACGATCATGTTCTGCAGATCGGCCAGCTTGACGATGGTGGGGGTGGACTGGCTGGCGTTGACGGTCTGGCCTTCCTTGGTGACGACAGCAACGACCGTGCCCGCGATGGGGGCGGTGATGCGGGTCCGTTCCCGTTCAACCTCCGCGTCCGATACCGCGATCTCCGCGTCGTCGCGGCTGGAGCGGAGCTGGTCGAGCGTGGCCGTGGCGACGGCCAGATCGGCGGTCGCCTGCTCGAACGCTTCAACCGTCAGGCTGCCGCCGCGCGACAGACGTTCGCTCCGGTCGTAGATCTGCTGCGACAGAACCAACGTCGCCTCCTGCGAGGCGATCTGCGCCTCTATCCCCGCCAGCGTCGCCTGGGCGCGCGCCACGGCGTTTTCCTGATCTCGGCTGTCGATGCGGGCTATCAGGTCACCCGGCGCCACGGTCTGACCCAAAGTGACGGCCAGTTCCTCCACTTCTCCGGACACGCGGGCACCGACGCTGACCAGCGATGCGCTTTCGATCTGGCCCGAGGCGAGGACGTTCACCGTCACGTCCCCCCGTTTGACCACATAGGTCGCGGGCGGGATCGCGGCCTCTCCGCCCCCGTCTTGCCAGACATATGCGCCCACCCCCAGACCGGCGGCCATCACCAGCGCGGGGATCCAGAACCTGCGTCGTGCCATTCCGTCCATCCTGTTGTCGTGTCGGCCTGTTGTCGTGTCGCCGCCTATATGGGGTCTAATGCACGCAACCGCCATATCAGTCGCGGAACCGTGCCCTGCCCTTGCGGTTGACCCCTGAAAAGGGAGGCCGACCATGACCCTGAACATTCGCGATGCGATGGATATCCTGACCGCTGCCGACCGCGGTGACCATACGGCAGCACCCGGTGCCCCGCAGGAGGCGCTGACCTCCGCCTTCGTGGCGCTGGCCTTGTCACACGACCGCCCCGACCGCGCGTGGAGGGAGCTGGAGACGCTGCTGGCGGCCCAATGGCCCGACGGGATGGTGCCCCATCTGGTTTATCACCAACCGACGGACACCTTTCCGGCCAGCGGTCTGTGGGTGACGGGGCGGCCTGTCACTACCTCGGGCCTGACGGCGATGCCCCTGCTGGGCACGGTGCTGCGGCGGCTGCACGAACGCGCACCTGATGCTGCCCGTGCCCGTGCGGCAATGGCGGTGATCGACCGCTGGCACGGCTGGTTCGGCACCCACCGCGATCCCGACGGCACAGGCTTGGCCGCGATCCTGCACCCGTGGGAATCCGCCCGCCCTGACGCGCCGGAATGGCATGACGCCTTCGCCCGCGTGCCGACGGAAGGAGTGGCACCCTATCTTCCCGCACAGGCGGATCCCGCACAGGCCCGCGCTGTCTGGCTGATCGAGCGTTTTCAGTCATTGGGCTGGGAAACGCCGGAACTGCATGACGGATCGCCCTTCTGCATGGTCGATCCAGGATTGAATGCCGTGTTGATCCGCGCCTGCGACGATCTGGCCGACCTTGCCGACACGCTGGACGAGCCGGAAATTTCCCAAGGCAATCGCCTGATCGCCGAACGCGGAAGGGAGGCCATGGATACGCTGGCGGAGGCGGGACGCTATCTGCCGATGGACCGGATTTCGGGCCATGTGATCGCGTCGGACTCCATCGGCACCGTGCTGCCCGTCTGGGCGGGATTGCCGGTGAACGCCGATGCCCGTGGCGGGGTGGAGCCTTGGGCTGCGACCCTTGCCGCTTCGGGGTTCAGGCACGTGGGGGACATGGCGCGTGCCGAAAGCCTGATGCCGGAACCAGACGGTATCCTTGGCGCGGCCCTGTTCATCGAACAGGCCGTCGCAGGCCGCGAAATCCTTCCGCGTTGACACCGGACTGCGGTCGGGCCACGTTGTCCGGATGCCCACGCTTCTGTCACTCGGCCACGGATATTCCGCGCAGGCGCTGGCTCGCAGGCTCGTGCCGCAAGGCTGGCGCATCATTGGCACGACCCGTGATCCCGACAAGCCGATGGAAGGGGTCGAACGGCTGGTCTGGCCCGCCCCCTTGCCGGAAGGGGTGACGCATATTCTCGCCTCCGCCGCGCCGGATGACGGGGGCGATCCGTTTCTGGCCACCCATGCCAGGGCCATCACGGCGCTGGACCTGCAATGGGCGGGGTATTTGTCCACCACCGGCGTCTATGGCGATCATGGCGGCGCTTGGGTGGACGAGGATACGCCACCCACCCCTGCGAGCCGTCGCGGCATCTGGCGCGTGGCTGCCGAACGGCAGTGGCAGGCGCTGATGCCCATGCATGTGTTCCGGCTGGCGGGCATCTACGGCCCCGGTCGCGGCCCGTTCGAAAAGGTGCGCGACGGCACGGCACGGCGGATCATCAAGCCCGGTCAGGTCTTCAGCCGCATCCATGTCGACGACATCGTGCAGGTGCTGGACGCCTCCATCCGGCATCCCGCGCCTGGAATCTACAACGTATGCGACGACGACCCCGCCCCACCGGAGGACGTGATCGCCGAGGCTGCCCGTCTTCTGGGCCTGCCCGTCCCGCCCGCGATCCCCTTTGATCAAGCGGAAATGTCGCCGATGGCGCGCAGCTTCTATGCCGAATCGAAACGCGTGCGGAACGACCGGATCAAGGCAATTGGCGTGACCTTGCGCTTTCCCGATTACCGCGCGGGTTTGGCGGACCTTCTGGCATCGGCCACCGTCACCGCGAACACGACGATGCCGCAGACCGACAGCAACGCCCCGACATAGCCCGAGGACTGGAATCCGTATCCCGCCGAAATTGCCGCCGCTGCCAAAGCCGGCCCGATGGCATTGGCCGTGTTGAAGGCGGAATGGTTCAGGGCAGCGGCAAGGGTCTGCGCCTCGCCCGCGACATCCATCAGCCGCGATTGCAACGGGATCGACAGCGCCCCCGACATCCCGATCAGGAACACCAGCGGGATCAGCGTCACCAGCGAGGCCGTTGCGGGGCCATAGCACAGCATCAGCAGCCCGCCGATCGCCATGATGATGAACGGGGTGGACGTGGGACGCTTGTCCGCAATCCGACCGACCACCAGCGTGCCGATCACCATGCCCAGGCCCATCACGCCCAGCACCAGCGGCACCGCCGCCTCGCCCGCCTTCGTCACGTTGATGACAGTGGATGCGACATAGCTGTAGACGGCGAAAAACCCGCCGAAACCCACCGCGCCGGTCAGCAAAGTCAGAAGCACCTGCCGGTTGCCAAGGGCCGACAGCTCCGACAAGGGCGATCCATGGCGTCGCACTTCGACCTTCGGGGCATAAGTCCAGATCAATGCGATGCACAGCAGGGCCAGCAACGCCACAATGCCGAAGCCCCAGCGCCAGCCGACCGTCTGGCCAAGGATGTTGGCGAATGGCACGCCCAGCACGGTGGCCACAGTCAGGCCGGTCATCACGCGGGCCACGGCCTTGGATCGTTCCTCCCGCGGGACGACGCTTGCCGCGACAAGCGAGGCCACGCCGAAATAGGCCCCGTGCGGTAAGCCGGAAATGAAACGGTAGACCAGCATCCCCTCATATGTCTGCGCGAATGCAGAGGCCACATGTGCCACGGCATAAACGAGCATCAGCCCGATCAGCAGCATCCGGCGTGGCATGCGCGCGCCCAGCACGGCAAGAATCGGCGCCCCGACCACAACGCCAAGTGCATAGGCGGAGATGACATGGCTGGCCGTCGTCTCCGAAATCTCCAATGAGGGGGAGAAATACGGGATCAGCGCCATGGCCGCGAATTCCGACGTGCCTATGGCAAAGCCGCCGATCGCAAGTGCGAAATGAACGATGCCCGGGCGCACCTGAACACCGATAGGGCTGGCTGTGTCCGACATCGTCAAGTCCTTACATCTGGGGCATACCCTGCCCCATAAGGTGCAGGGACGGCATAAGCCAAGCCTCTGATTTCAGGACGATGCCTGCCATGCGATTGTTGCATGGCTGTGACACCCCTCAGGCACGTTTCTGAATCACGGGAATACCAAGCGCGCCCAGCACCTTCGCCTCGATCTGGGCAGATTCCAGACCCGCAATGTGATACATCGCAGCAGGGCTGGCCTGATCGATGAACGTGTCGGGCAGAACCATGGATCGGAACTTCAGGCCCGCGTCGAACACGCCTTCGTCGGACAAAAGCTGGGCCACATGGCTGCCGAAGCCACCGACGGCCCCTTCCTCGATGGTGATCAGCGCCTCGTGATGACGGGCAAGGTTCAGGACCAGATCGCGGTCCAGCGGTTTGGCGAATCGCGCATCCGCCACGGTGACGGAGATGCCGCGCGCTTCCAGCGCCTCGGCCGCCTTTTCCGCCTCCGACAGGCGGGTGCCGAAGGACAGCAGCGCCACGCGCGACCCTTCGCGGATCACACGGCCACGGCCGATTTCGATTGGCATGCCGCGCAGGGGCAGGGGCGCGCCAGTGCCTTCGCCGCGCGGATAGCGGAACGCGATGGGGCCGTCGTCATGCGCAGCCGCCGTCGCCACCATGTGCACCAGCTCCGCCTCGTCCGCGGCAGCCATCACGACGAAACCGGGAAGGTTGGCAAGGAACGCCACGTCGAACGACCCTGCATGGGTTGCGCCGTCCGCGCCCACCAGCCCCGCCCGGTCGATGGCGAAGCGCACGGGAAGGCGCTGGATCGCCACATCATGCACGACCTGATCATAGCCGCGCTGCAGGAAGGTGGAATAGATGGCGCAGAACGGCTTCAGCCCGCCCGCCGCCATGCCGGCAGCGAAGGTGACGGCATGCTGTTCTGCGATGCCCACGTCGAAGCAGCGATCGGGGAAGCGTCCACCGAACAGGTTCAGGCCAGTCCCGTCCGGCATGGCCGCAGTCACGGCCACGATCTTCGAATCGCGCTCGGCCTCCGCCACCAGCGCCTCGGCGAAGACGCGGGTATAGCTGGGCAGGTTCGAAGACACCTTGGCCTGCGCAAAGGTCTGGACATCAAACTTCGATGTGGCATGGCCCTTGTCGACCGCACGTTCCGCGGGGGCATAGCCCTTGCCCTTCTTGGTGATCACATGGATCAGGACCGGACCCGTGGCCTTGGCCTTGACCGTCCGCAGAACCGGCAGCAACGCGTCCAGATCGTGCCCGTCGACGGGGCCGATATAGCTGAACCCCAGCTCCTCGAACAAGGTGCCGCCGAACGCCATGCCCTTGAGCATGTCCTTGGCCCGACGCGCCCCTTCCTGCAGGGGTTCGGGCAGCAGGCTGACCGCGCCCTTGGCCGCCGATTTCAGCTCGTGGAACTTCGCATTGCCGTAAAGGCGCGACAGATAGGCGGAAAGGGCACCCACGGGCGGGGCGATCGACATCTCGTTGTCGTTCAGGATCACGAACAGGCGCTTGTCCAGATGGCCCGCATTGTTCATCGCCTCGAATGCCATACCGGCGGACATGGAACCGTCACCGATCACCGCGATCGCATCACCCGGCTGTCCGCCCAGATCCCGCGCCGCCGCAAAGCCAAGCGCGGCACTGATGGAGGTGGAACTGTGCGCGGCGCCAAAGGGGTCGTATTCGCTTTCGCTGCGCTTCGTGAAACCTGACAGGCCGTTTTCCATCCGCAGGGTGCGGATGCGGTCGCGCCGTCCGGTCAGGATCTTGTGGGGATAACATTGATGCCCCACGTCCCAGACCAGCTTGTCCTTGGGCGTGTCGAAGACGGCGTGCAGCGCCACCGTCAGTTCCACGACGCCCAGCCCCGCGCCCAGATGGCCCCCGGTGACGGATACGGCGGAGATCGTCTCGGCCCGCAGTTCATCCGCCAACTGCCGCAATTCACGGTCCGACAGCCGCTTCATGTCGGCGGGAATGGTGACGCGATCAAGGATCGGGGTCGTGGGGTGTGTCATGTCTCAGCTTTCCCGCGAGATGACGAAGCGCGCGGCCTCGCACAGGATGGAGGCGTCTTTGCCGTAAGGGGCAAGGGCGGCTTCCGCCTCCCCCACCAGATCGGCGGCACGGGTCTTGGCACCGGACAGGCCCAGAAGGCTGACGAACGTGGCCTTTCCGGCCTCGGCATCCTTGTTCAACCGCTTGCCCGCCTTGGTCGCATCACCTTCCACATCCAAGATGTCGTCGGCGATCTGGAAAGCAAGGCCCAGCGCATCGGCATAGGCGCGCAAGGGGGCCGCGTCCGCGTCTGCGATAAGCGCACCCGCCTGTGCGGAAAATCCGATCAGTGCGCCGGTCTTGCCCGCCTGCAACCGCGTGATCTGGTCCAGCGTCAAAGGGGTGGGGGCGGTTTCGGCGGCGATGTCCAGCGCCTGCCCCAGCACCATACCTTCGGCACCCGAGGCCTTGGCCAGCGCCGCGACCAGCGCAATCCGCCGGTCGGCGGACCCGATGACAGGGTCGGTCAACAAGTCGAACGCAAGGGTCTGCAATGCGTCACCCGCCAGAACCGCAGTCGCCTCGTCCCACTTGACGTGAACGGTAGGCTGGCCGCGCCGCAGGTCGTCATTGTCCATGGAGGGCAGATCATCATGCACCAGCGAATAGGCATGCAACGCCTCCACCGATGCAGCAACCGGCAGGGCCGCATTTTCGACGCCATGCAGCCGTGCCGATTCCACGACCAGAAACGCCCGCAACCGCTTGCCGCCCCGCAGGGCATAGCGCATCGCTTCCACCACCGGCACGGATTCGCGTGCGGTCAGCACATGCATCAGATGGGCTTCGGTGGCACGGGCGGCACCTGCCAGACGTTCGGGAAAGCTCACAGCCCCTCCACCGGGGTGGTGCCTATGGCGCGGCCTTCCTGGGCGCGGATCAGTTCGACCTTCTCCTCGGCGGCCTTCAGCTTGGTGGCGCAATGGGCCTTCAGGGCTGCACCACGTTCATACAGCGCGATGGACTGTTCCAGCGGCACATCGCCCTTTTCCAATGCGGCGACGACACGCTCCAGCTCGGCCATGGCGTCCTCGAAGCTCATCTCGGCGATCTGCATGCAGGCATCCTTTCTGTTCCGGCGGGAACATAGCGGGGGGCACGCCGCATTGCCAGCCTAGTCGGGCGCCAGCATGTAGCCCGAACCGCGCACCGTCTGCAGATAGCGTGGTTGGCGGGGGTCGACCTCGATCTTGCGGCGCAGGCGGGTGATCTGCACGTCAACCGCCCGTTCCTGCGTGTCGGTCGCATCGTCGGACAGATCGCCGATCAGGCGATCACGGCTGACGGGTTCGTGCGGAACGGCGGCAAATACGCGCATCAGCGCCGATTCGGTGGCCGTCAGACGCACGAGGTCTGTGCCGCGCCACAGCTCCCCCCGCTCCATGTCATAGCGCACGTCACCCAGATGCAGGACCTTAGGCCCCGCCTGAGGCTTCACATGCGGAACGCGGCGCAGGATGGCGTTGATGCGCAGCAGCAGCTCCTTCGGCTCGAACGGCTTTGGAAGATAATCGTCGGCCCCGGCCTCCAGCCCCTCGATCCGGCTTTGCGTCTCGCCCCGTGCGGTCAGCAGCAGGATCGGGGTCACCATGTGGTCGCGCAGGGAACGCGTCAGGGAGACCCCATCCTCGCCCGGCATCATCACGTCCAGAACCAGCATGTCGAATTCCAGACCCCCAAGCAGCTTGCGGGCCTGCAGCGCGTCGCGCGCGGTGGTGACCAGAAATCCATTACGGACCAGAAACTTCTTCAGCAGACCCCGGATGCGTTCGTCGTCATCCACGACCAGAAGATGCGGTGCGTCGTTCATGGCCCCTTCTCCTTCAGGCTGTGATACTGCACCCGCTGTTCCGGGTCCATCATCGCCTCCAGCACCTGCCGGAAGCCTTGCACGGCCACCGGCCCCGCCGCGCGATAGGCCGCGCGCATACGCACACGCTGGGCGTCCGACAATTCCCGCTCCAGCGCCTCTCCGGTGGGGGTCAGGAACAGGTGACGTTCGCGGCGATCCTTTCGGCCTACCCGCGCCTCCACCAGCCCGTCCTCCAGCAGGACGCGCAGGATGCGGTTCAGGCTTTGCTTGGTGACGCCAAGAGTGGTCAGCAGGTTGGTGACGGTGGTGCCTTGCGCACGATGGATGAAATGGACGGCGCGGTGGTGGGCGCGGCCATAGCCGTATTCCTCCAGGATGCGGTCGGGATCGGCCGTGAAGCCGCGATAGGCGAAGAACATCGCCTCGATCCCCTTGCGCAGCTGTTCGTCCGTCAGGAACAGCAGCTGTTCGCCGCTTGTCGGTGCTTGTGCCATCAAGATTCCCCCGATCACGTTTTACGGCAGGGTTGTTGACATTCCAATACTCAACCGTTAGCGAAATGACACGTTTGGCGCAATTTTATGTCCAAACACGACGATTGTTAGCAATATCGCTAAGGAGAGCGAAAATGGCTGGGGCCTACGACGACCGCGACGGCAAGATCTGGATGGATGGCACGCTGGTGGACTGGCGCGACGCGAAGGTCCACGTCCTGACCCATGCGCTGCATTATGCATCCTCGGTGTTCGAAGGCGAACGCTGCTACAACGGCAAGATCTTCAAGAGCCGCGAGCATTCGGCGCGCCTGCTGAAATCGGGCGAACTGCTGGACATGCCGATCCCCTACACGGTCGACCAGATCGAGGAGGCGAAATACGCCATGCTGGCCGCCAATGGCTGGACGGATGCCTATGTCCGTGCCGTGGCCTTCCGCGGTGCGGGCGAGGACATGGGCGTGTCGGCGGCGCGCAACAAGGTACAGTTGGTCGTGGCGGGTTGGGAATGGGGCGCCTATTACGGCGACGCCAAGATGAAGGGTGCCAAGCTTGGAATTTCCAAATGGAAGCGTCCCTCGCCCGAAACGATTCCGTCGCAGGCGAAGGCCGCAGGCCTCTACATGATCTGCACCATGTCCAAGCATGATGCCGAGGCGAAGGGCTTTTCCGACGCGCTGATGATGGATTATCGCGGTTATGTGGCCGAGGCGACAGGCGCGAATGTGTTCTTCGTCAAGGGCGGCGAGGTTCACACGCCGCTGGCCGATTGCTTCCTGAACGGCCTGACCCGTCAGACCGTGATCGCGATGCTGCGCGAACAGGGCATCACCGTCCACGAACGCCACATCATGCCAGAGGAGCTGGAGGGCTTCGAGCAGTGCTGGCTGACCGGCACGGCGGCAGAATGCACCCCCGTTAGCCAGATCGGCGACTACACGTTCGAAGTGGGCGAACTGACCAAGCAGGTCACCCGCGATTACGAGGCGCTGGTCCGCGCCTGATGTGGAAGGGGGGCGATTGCCCCCCTTTTTCATGTATCATGCCCGCGCTGTCGCATATCGGGCTTGTCGCGCCTTATGCCGGTGTTCGGGCTGTCAGGTTTCGCGCCCGCGCTCGATGCGCGTATAATGTTCGGTGCGCCTGTTTTCGGAAGCCCGTTCCGTAGGGCGTCGATGCAGGGCGGCGACGGCGGGATGGCTCCCTTCCTCGCCCTGTCGTTTCTCGATCTCGGTGTAATGCTTCAGTCGATTGTCATCGGTCATGTCGCAATCCTCCCTTCGATAGGGCGGGATATAGGTTGCGCGGACCGGGATTGAAGGCCCCGTCAGAAATCCAGATTGGCGTAATGCTTGGCAGGGGACTGGCCGGGGATCTGGTCGGCAAGGATGCTGCGGAACGCAGGACGCGACTTGATCTTGGCATACCAGTCCTTGACCACCGCATGCCGATTCCAGTCCACGTCCGACACGTAATCCAGCGCGGAGATATGTGCGGCAGCGGCGAAGTCGGCCAGCGTCATGCTGTCGCCCGCCAGCCAGCGGCGCTGATCCAGAAGCCATGCCATGTAATCGAGGTGATACTTGATGCGCTGCGACCCGAACTTGATGTTCTTGGCGTCGGGCGTGCGGCCGCCGACCTTCAGCCGTTCGTAGACCAGCTTGGACGTTACCTCGTCATGGAACTTGTCGTCGAACCAGGCGCAGATGCGGCGCACCTCGTAGCGCCCCTCGATGTCGCGGGGCATCAGGGGCGGGGTGGGGACGGTTTCTTCCAGCCATTCGCAGATCGCCTGGCTTTCGGAATAGAAACGTCCGTCCACCCTCAGGATCGGCACCTTGCCAGCCGGGTTGCGGCGCAGGAATTCCGGTCCCTGTTCCCAGAACCGTTCCTCCACCAGCTCCACCTCCACCTTCTTCTCGGCCAGCGTCAGGCGGACCTTGCGGCAGAACGGCGACAGCGGGAAATGATACAGGCGATTCATCGTGGCATCCGGATTGTGGTTCCCCATGAAATGCCGCGAAGGGGCGGATGATGCAACCCGCCTACCCCTCGAAACAGCGAGAACGTCCATCTGCGCGGATCGTTGCCGCCCCGGACGCTGCGGCCTGCGACCGTCCGCGAACGAAACTGGTGGGGCTGACCGGATCGCGTCGCTTGGGATCGGGCAGGATCGCGGCCAGCCGTGCGGCCTGCGTGGCCGAAAGATCCGCCGCCGACACGTCGAAATAATGCCGCGCCGCGGCTTGCACACCAAACACACCTTCGCCGAATTCGGCCACATTCATGTAGACTTCGAGGATGTGGACCTTGGACCACGCGATCTCCACCACCGGGGTCAGCGTCGCCTCCAGCGCCTTGCGCATCCAGCTGCGGCCTTGCCACAGGAACACGTTCTTCGTCACCTGTTGCGAGATGGTGGACGCCCCGCGATTGGATCCTGCCGCGACCGCGCTGCGGATCGCCCCCATGTCGAAGCCCCAGTGGCGGCAGAAATTGGCATCCTCTGCCGCGACGATGCTGCGGGCCATGACAGGGGCGATGTCTTCCATCGCGACGGTCTGGTGCGCGATGCTGCCCAGACGCATGCGTTCGGACATCATGTAGGGCGTCACGGGCGGAATGATCGCGCTGTAGATCAGAATGAGGCCTGCCACGGCGGCCAGGACACCCAGCCCGATCCGGCGCAGCCACTGGCGGGCCGTGACGCGGCGGGGGGGCGGAGGGGGACGCTTCTTGGCCATGCGGGTGTTTAGCCATGAAGGCAGGTCGGCGGTCAACGGAAAAGGCCCGCATCGCTGCGGGCCTTTCGTCTTATTCGGCGGGCATCGCCTGCGCTTCGATCGACAGAGGATGCGGCAGGTGGATCAACATCTCCTTCGGGCAGGCCTGCAGGAAATTCGCCCGTTCGCTGTCCCAGTGACGCAGGATGCGGTTGGCGCTCGGACTGCCGGTTTCACGGGCGTGGTTCTCCACCAGACCGCGCAGCTGCGCCTCCCAATGGGGATGGGACACGGCGCAGGTCACCAGCGTTTCCAGATTCATCATGTCCTCGGCCACGCCGTCGGGGTCGTAGAGGTAGGCCATCCCGCCCGTCATACCTGCGCCGAAGTTCGCCCCGATGGACCCGAGGATCACCGCCACGCCGCCGGTCATGTATTCGCAACCGTTGGTGCCGCAGCCCTCGATCACGACCGTCGCGCCGGAGTTGCGGACGGCGAAGCGTTCACCCGCCCGGCCCGCCGCGTAAAGGAAGCCTTCGGTCGCGCCATACAGCACCGTGTTGCCGATGATCGTGTTGTCGGCCGCGACCAGTGGGCTGCCCATCTGCGGCCGCACCACGATGGTGCCGCCCGACAGGCCCTTGCCAACATAGTCGTTGGCATCGCCCTGCACCTCGATCTTCAACCCGCGCACCGCGAAGGCGCCAAGCGACTGGCCTGCACTGCCCGTCAGCTTCAGCGACAGGTGGTCGGCCTGCAGGGTGTTGCGCATGCCGAACTTCTTGACGATGTGGCTCGATGCCCGCGTGCCGATGGTCCGCAGCGTGTTGCGCACGGCATAGGAGAGTTGCATCTTCTCCCCATCCTCGAAGAACCGCGCACCGTCCTTGACGATGTCCGCGTCCAGGGTGTCGATCACGTGGTTGCGGGGCTTCGAACGGTCATAGGTGATGCGGTTTGCCCCGCCGACGGTGATCAGCAGCGGATTGAGGTCCAGATCGTCCAGATGCGCCGATCCACGCGACACCTGCGAAAGCAGATCCGCCCGCCCGATTACCTCGTCCATCGACCGCGCACCGATGGAGGCGAGGATCTCCCGCACCTCCTGCGCATAGAAGGTGATGAGGTTCACGACCTTGTCCGCGGTGCCGGTGAACTTCTTGCGGAGTTCGGCATCCTGCGTGCAGACACCGACGGGACAGGTGTTGGACTGGCACTGGCGCACCATGATGCAGCCCATCGCGATCAGGGCGGCGGTGCCTATGCCGTATTCCTCGGCCCCCATCATCGCGGCCATGACCACGTCGCGGCCTGTCCGCAGCCCGCCATCGGTCCGCAGGGTCACCCGCTCGCGCAGGTTGTTCATGGACAGGACCTGATGCGCCTCGGTCAGGCCCATCTCCCACGGCAGGCCCGCATACTTGATGCTGGTGCCGGGGGATGCGCCCGTGCCGCCGTTATGGCCCGAGATCAGGATGATGTCGGCCTTGGCCTTCGCCACGCCCGCCGCGATCGTGCCGACGCCCGAGGAGGAGACCAGCTTCACCGTGACCTTGGCGCGCGGGTTGATCTGCTTGAGGTCGTAGATGAGCTGCGCGAGGTCTTCGATCGAGTAGATGTCATGGTGCGGCGGGGGCGAGATCAGCGTCACGCCCTTCGTGGAATGCCGCAACCGCGCGATCAGCTCGGTCACCTTCATGCCCGGAAGCTGGCCACCCTCGCCCGGTTTGGCACCCTGGGCGACCTTGATCTCCAGCTCCTCGCAGGCGTTCAGATATTCGGCGGTGACGCCGAAACGGCCGGACGCCACCTGCTTGATCTTCGCCGACGGGTTATCGCCGTTGGCATCCGGCAGGAAATGCGCCGGATCCTCGCCGCCCTCGCCCGAGTCGGACTTGGCCCCGATCCGGTTCATCGCGATGTTCAGCGTCTTGTGCGCCTCCGGCCCCAGGGCGCCCAGCGACATGCCGGGCGTGATGAAGCGCTTGCGGAGCGAGGTGATGCTCTCCACCTCCTCGATCGGGACCGGCTTGCCCAAGGGCTTGATGTCCAGAAGGTCGCGCAGGTGGATCGGGGGGTTGGCTCGAAGGGCGGCCGAATACTGTTTCCAGATGTCATAGCTGGCGCGGTCGCAGGCGGCCTGCAGCATGTGCATCGTCTGCGCTTCCCACGCGTGCTTTTCGCCAGAACGGCGCGCCTTGTAGAAGCCGCCGATGGGCAGCACGTCCTGCGCCTGACGCCATGCGCGGGCGTGCACCTCCTCCACCTTGCGCTGAAGGCCGTGCAGACCGATGCCGGAAATGCGCGACTGCATGCCGGGGAAATACTCGGCCACCATGGCGCGGGACAGGCCCACCGCCTCGAAGTTCAGGCCACCGCGATAGGAGGAGACGACGGAGATGCCCATCTTGGCCATGATCTTCAGAAGGCCCCCGTCGATGGCATCGCGGTAACGGCGCATCGCGTCCGTCAACGTGCCGTCGATCAGCCCGCGACCGATCCGGTCGGCAATGCTGTCCTGCGCCAGATAGGCATTCACTGTGGTCGCACCGCAACCGATCAGCACCGCGAAATAATGCGGATCGATGCATTCGGCCGACCGCACGTTGACCGAACAGAAGGTTCGCAGCCCCTTGCGCGTCAGCCAGGAATGCACCGCGCTGGTGGCAAGGATCATCGGCATCGGCGCACGGGCTTCGGACTGGTGTTCATCCGTCAGCACCAGATGGCCCGCGCCGGAGCGCACGGCATCCTCGGCTTCGGCCCGGATGCGGGCCAGCGCCTCGGTCATGTCGCCGCCTGCAGGGAAGGTGCAATCGATCACCGCGACCTGATCGCCGAACTGCTTCAGCATAACCTCGAATTCGGCATTGGCCACGAACGGGCTTTCCAGCACGAGAATCTCGGTCTGGCCGGAGTTTTCGTCCAGCACGTTCTTGAGGTTGCCGAAGCGTGTCTTCAAGCTCATCACCCGCGCTTCGCGCAGGCTGTCGATGGGCGGGTTCGTGACCTGGCTGAACGCCTGGCGGAAGAAGTGCGACAACGGGCGATAGATCGACGAAAGAACCGCAGCAGGCGTGTCATCGCCCATGGAGGCGATCATTTCCTTGCCGTCCTCGGCCATGGGGGCCAGCACCTGCTCCAGCTCCTCCAGCGAATATCCGGCGGCGATCTGGCGGCGGCGCATTTCGGCGCCCGTGAAACGCGGGGTTTCCGGCACGTCATGCAGAAGCACACTCAGGTCCACGACCTTCTCGATCCAGTCGCCGAAGGGGCGATCGGCGGCAAGTTTGTCCTTGAGTTCCGTGTCGTGGTAAAGACGCCCTTCCAGCATGTCGACCGCGATCATCTGACCCGGCCCGAGAGCGCCCTTTTCACGGATCGTGGCTTCGTCCACCGGCACCATGCCCGCTTCGGATCCCGCGATCAGCAGGCCGTCGCCCGTCACGACATAACGCATAGGGCGCAAGCCGTTACGGTCCAGTCCGCCGCACACCCAGCGCCCATCGGTCATGGCAAGGGCGGCAGGGCCGTCCCACGGCTCCATCACGGCATTGCAATAGGCATACATGTCCTGCCAGGCCTTCGGCATCTCTCCGGTCTGCTTGGACCACGCCTCGGGCACCAGCATCGTCTTGGTCATGGGGGCGTTGCGACCGCCACGGACCAGCACCTCGAACACCGCGTCCAGTGCACCGGAATCGGACGTGCCTGCGGGGATGATCGGCTTGATGTCGCCCGCCGCATCGCCGAACGTGGACGACGCCATGCGGATCTCGTGGCTTTTCATCCAGTTGACGTTGCCCTTCAGCGTGTTGATCTCGCCGTTATGGGCAAGCATGCGGAAGGGCTGGGCCAAGGACCATTGCGGGAAGGTGTTGGTGGAATAGCGCTGGTGATAGATCGCGAAGGCGGACTCGTAGCGTTCGTCCATCAGGTCGGGATAGAAGACCGCAACCTGTTCGGCCAGCATCATGCCCTTGTGGATGATGGACCGGCAGGACAGCGAACAGATGTAAAGGGTGGTGATGTTGGCTTCCAGCGCCGCCTTCTCGATCCTGCGACGGATGACATACAGCTCGCGTTCGAACTGTTCCTCGTCGATGTCCTTGTCGCAGCGGATCAGGATCTGCTCGATCTCCGGCCGCGTGGCATTGGCTTTGTCACCAAGAACGGACACATCGACCGGCACATGCCGCCAGCCATAGATGTAATGGCCCATCCGCAGCACTTCGGATTCCACGATGGTCCGGCAGCGTTCCTGAGCGGCGAAATCCGTGCGCGGCAGGAAGACCTGACCCACGGCGATCAGCTTGGAGGTGTCGGGCTCGTGCCCCGTGCGGCGCACCTGGTCGTAGAAGAAGGGCACGGGAATTTGCACATGGATGCCCGCGCCGTCGCCGGTCTTGCCGTCTGCATCGACCGCACCCCGGTGCCAGATCGCCTTCAGCGCGTCGATACCGGCCTGCACCACGCGCCGTGCGGGCTTGCCGTTCATCGACACGACAAGGCCCACACCGCAGGACGACTTCTCATCCTCGAACCGGAACAGGCCGTTGTCGTTCATCCATTGGCGCTTCGCTTCTTCGGCGGCAACCCAGGTTTCGTCATAAGTGGTCATGGCTGGCCTCCTTCAGAGAGCGTGGCAAAGAATTCGTCGCCGGTCAGGCGAGGACGCTCGCCGGCGAAATCATAGGTGTCTGGCTTGCGGTCGATGAAGATCTCGTCCGCGATCCGAAGCCCCGTCCAGTCGTCCAGCAAACCGGGAGAGAGGGCGTAGTCGTCGGTGCCCCTGGCGTGGAACCACAGCGACGTCCCGCACGTGCCGCAGAACGACCGTGTGCCCCAGTCCGAACTGTCATAGGTGCGGATCGTGTCGCCGGTGATGGTCAGCTCGGTCCCCGTGACCATCAGCGCGAAACCCACGCCGCCAATGCGGCGGCAGGTTTGACAATGGCACACATGCAGATCGGCGGGGCGGCGGGGCGGCGGGCCATCGTGACGCGCACGGCACCACAAAGGCAATGTCCTGTCGTCATGAGGCGTCCTTTCGTGCGAAATACTCAGCCTCGGTTTCTGCAGGCAGGTCGCCTGCCACACTCCACGCATCGGACTTGCGGTCGATGAAGATCTCGCGCGTGATACGCGCCCCCTCCTCGTCGTCCAGAAGTCCCAGCGCGATCTCGTAGGCGGCGCGGCCCTTATCGCGGAACCACAGCGTCGATCCGCAATGCCTGCAAAAGCTGCGGGTGGAGGCGTCGGAGGAACGGTAGGCGGTCACATGCTCCGCGCCTTCCACCGTCACATTTTCGTCCGGCACTTCGGCCCCGCAAAAGGCAAGGCCCGTCCAGCGCTGGCACATCTTGCAATGGCAGATGCCGAAACCGTTCGGCAGGGCGCTGATCGTGACGCGCACGGCACCGCAAAGGCATTGTCCTGTCGTCATGGTTGCACCCTTCAGGAAATCACGGCATCGCAATCGAAGATCGGCTGGCTGGCTTCGAACCCCGCCTCGCCCGGGAAGGCAAAACTCATCGGGCTGCCATCGGACGGAGCCCAGTTGCCCGCCCCGTCGCCATATTCCGAGCGGCCGGAAAAGAAGCTGCCCAGATCGCGGCTGACATATTCCTGCCCGCGCGACTGGCGCAGAATGCTGCCCGCCGCGTCCGTTTCGGTGAAGGAGAAGGCGGTCAGTGCCAGCTTCTGCCCGTCGATGACAGTGGTCTGCCCTGTCAGGTCGTCCTGCCCCGTCACGTGGGTTCGGGTTCCGTCCGCATGGTCCAGCCAGAACTCGTAGGTGTCGCGCCCCTGCCCGAACAGTGCGGACAAGGAGGCGGGATCCTTACGGGCCCCGAGGGTCTGCGCCCCCTGCAGTCCGCCGTCATGACTTTGCAGCCACTCGCCTTCGGCATTGGTTTGCGTCAGAAAGAACGGTCCCTGCTGATCGGCATCCACACGCCACATCGTACCCGCAGGCTCGGCATCGCAGGTGTAGTAGTTGGACACCCGGCACTGCTTGGACTGCACGGTCATCTTGGTCGTGCAGCCAGCAGGCGAGGAAAACCCCGCCGCCTGCGCCGACACGGGCAGCGCCAGACAGAGAAGCGCCGCACGGATCATTCCGCCGCCACCGCAGCGGGCGCCGCCAGATAATCCATGATCGCATCTGCCGCCTCGCGTCCGTCGCGAATGGCCCAGACGACTAGCGACGCGCCGCGCACGATGTCGCCCACGGCATAGACGCCGGGGATGTTCGTGGCATGGCTGCGGAAATCGGCCTTCACCGTGCCCCAGCGGGTCGTGCCCAGATCGGGTGCGTTCCAGTGGGTCGGCAGATCCTCCGGCTCGAACCCGAGGGCGGTGATGACCAGATCGGCAGGCTCGACATAGTCGGCACCCTCGATCACTTCGGGGCTTTGACGGCCCGAGACGTCGGGCAGGCCAAGGCGCATCCGCTGGACGTTCACCCCCTCCACATGCTCGGTTCCCACAAAGCCGAGAGGTGCGGTGAGCCAGACGAACTCCACGCCCTCTTCCTCGGCGTTCTGGGTTTCGCGCAAGCTGCCCGGCATGTTGGCACGGTCGCGGCGATAGAGGCATTTCACCGATGTCGCCCCCTGACGGATCGCCGTGCGCACGCAGTCCATCGCGGTATCGCCGCCCCCGATCACGACGACACGCTTGCCGTTTGCATCCAAATGGCCATTGTCATAAGCCTCCACGTCATCGCCGAAGCTTTTGCGGTTGGAGGCGGTCAGATAGGCAAGGGCAGGCACGATGCCGCCGGCACCAAGTTGCGACCCCGACAGGTCGCGCGCCTTGTAGACGCCGGTGGCGATCAGGACGGCATCATGCTGCCCGCGGATCGCGTCGAAACTGATATCGACGCCGACGTTGCAATTCATCACGAACTGCACGCCCGCTGCCTCCAGCTGCGCGACACGACGCATGACGACGTGTTTTTCCAACTTGAAGCCGGGGATTCCATAGGTCAGCAGGCCGCCCGCACGATCATAGCGGTCGTAGACGGTGACCTGTACACCCTGACGGCGCAGCATATCGGCGGCTGACAGCCCCCCCGGCCCCGCACCGATGATACCGACGGATTCCGTGCGTTCCCGGATGGGCAGACCGGGCTTGACCCAGCCACGTTCCCACGCGGTGTCGGTGATGTATTTCTCGATCGAGCCGATGGTGACGGTGCCGTGGCCCGACTGCTCGATCACGCAGTTGCCTTCGCAAAGACGATCCTGCGGGCAGATGCGGCCGCAGATCTCAGGGAAGGTGTTGGTGGCCTGGCTGATGGCATAGGCTTCTTCCAACCGCCCCTCGGCCGTCATGCGCAGCCAGTCGGGGATGTTGTTGTGCAGCGGGCAATGCGACTGGCAATACGGGACGCCGCACTGGCTGCACCGGCTGGACTGCTCGGCGGCCTTTGCCTCGGCAAATTCGCGGTAGATCTCGTCGAAGTCCTGCGAACGACTGTCGGGCAGACGCTTTTCCGGCATCTGACGTGCGGTCGAGACGAACTTCAGCATGCGTTGCGTGGCCATGGCTGGGGCAATCCTTGCAGATAGGCGGTCACGCCTTTCCTATACAGGGATATCCACCATGAAAAGGCAGCAATGCTTACCTTTATTGCAAATAATTCGGCAGGTAGGTGAGGAATTCATATCAAATGACTGAAAATAGGTAAGCAACTATGACTTTATACCTATCCGCCCAATGTCAGCGCTGTCATGGCAATGCATCCGACCACGATTCGCCACCAACCGAACACTGCATATCCGTGCTTTGATACATATCCGAGCAGCCATTTGACAACGCAAAGCCCCGATAAGAAGGCCGCAACGAAGCCGATGGCGATCATGCCCGCCTGCCCCGCATCAATGTTGTCATGTGATTTCAGCAAGTCGTAGGAAAACGCCCCCAGCATCGTGGGCATGGACAGAAAGAACGAAAACTCCGCCGCGGCCTTGCGGCTGCATCCCAGCAGAAGCGCGCCCACGATCGTTGCGCCGGACCGCGACACCCCGGGGATCATGGCAACGCACTGGAACAATCCGATGCGCACAGCCGTCCAGATCGGCAGCCGCATGGCATCGTCATGTTCCGGCACGGTGGCCAGCCTGTCGGCGAACAGCAACACCACCCCGCCTAGGATGAGCATCAGGGCAATCAGGCGCGGCGTTTCGAACAGGACGGTCTTGATGATGTCATGCGCCAGCACCCCGATCACCACCGCAGGCAGGAAGGCCAGCAGGACAGACCATACGAACCGGCGCGCGACGGGGTCGTGAGGGGTATCGCGTATAACCTGCCACAACCGCCAGGCGTAGATCGTCATGACCGCAAGGACGGCCCCCAACTGGATCATGACGGCAAAACCGTTCGCGACCTCCTCGAAGCCGATGAAATGGCCCAGAAGCAGAAGGTGGCCTGTCGAAGACACCGGAATGAACTCGGTCAGTCCCTCCACCACACCAAGGAAGAGGGCTTCTATCGCATCATGCATAGGGCGTCAGACTTTCAGGTTTTTCCAGCTTGTCGCATGCGAGCATACTGGCCATTCGGACGGAATGGCCACAAGTATTCCGGAATGACGGCCTCGAACGACGACGGCTTGATGCCAAGTTCGGCGAAACCGCGCGCACCCGGCGACACCACGTTGTCCTGCCCCAGCATCTTCAACTGGTCACGCGTCAACGTGGAATTGGAAATGAGGCCACCGCTGATCTTCTGCACGCCGTCCAGAGCGGCGGCCATGATCCCTGCCAGACCCACAGGCAGATCCACCAGACGCCGGTCCCGCATGATGACCGTCAGCATCTGCTGCATCAGCGTGCGGAAATCCTCGGCCATAGGGCCGCCCAGTTCGTAGATACCGGGGGCCGCACCTGAAAGGCCCGCAACGGCCGCACGCGCCACATCATCGACATGGACCGGCTGGAATTTCGTATTCCCGTGAACAAGGGGAAGGACGGGCATGCGGCGTGCCATATCAGCGAAGCGGTTGAAGAACTGATCCTCCGCCCCGAAGATGATTGACGGGCGCAGGATCACGGCCTGCGGGAACGCGGCCAAGATCGCGGCCTCCCCCTCGGCCTTGGTGCGGCCGTAGGCGCTGACGCTTTGCAGGTCGGCCCCGATCGCAGACAGATGAACAAGGCGCGTCGCCCCCGCTTCTGCCGCAAGGCGGGCGATGCGACCGGCACCTTCCGCCTGAACCGCGCCAAAGGTGTTGGCACCATTGGCCTGAAGGATGCCCACGCAGTTCACCACCGCGTCGGAACCGACAAGAACGGCCCGGACCGAAGCATCGTCCCGGATGTTGCAGAACACTGGTTCCACTTGTCCGACATGACCGTAGGGCTTGAGGAAGATCGCCTCGTTCGGGCGGCGAACCGCAATGCGGATGCGCCAGCCGTCCTTGGCCAACCGCCGCGTGATGTATCGCCCGACAAAGCCAGACCCACCGAAAATCGTGACCTGCTTGCTCATCCCAAATCCTCCGACGTCATGCCCGACAGGGGAGGAGATACGCCCCGGAACCCTGTCGGGCAAGCCTTGTGACGATTGTACAAAAAATCTTCGGAATCATCGTTGACACCCCCTGCACCTATCGGTAATTCACGCCCCACGACATCGGCCCAGATGGCGGAATTGGTAGACGCGCACGGTTCAGGTCCGTGTACCGCAAGGTGTGGAGGTTCGAGTCCTCTTCTGGGCACCAAACTACCATAAAGAGCCTCCGAAACTTTTGTTTCGGAGGCTCTTTGGTTTTCCGGTCTGCCTTGGGTGCCTGCACGTTCCTCTCGCGGTTCAGATGAGGCGAGCGTCATGATATCTGCCACGACGCCCATCGCAGCGGATACGAGAGGTCCAAAGCCTATTCATATCCCCCCAAGGCAAACGTGAAGTGACCATCACCTCTGGAGGCGGTGATCCATCCCGTAGCCGCGGCATCACCTCACGATGAATCTCCATAGCCCCAGGTCAGCACCCGTCTTTCGACTTCTCTGGCTGACAGCATCCCGTTTCTCACACTCTTCGGATTATAAAACATCTTTATGTAATCGAACACGTCATACCCTTAGGCCTGACGGGTTCGGTAGGTTGTACGCCTGATCCGTTTACCCTGGAGCAGAATGAAGAAAGCTCCCTGCGACGGCGTGGTGGTGAGAATGCCCCCGGCGGCTTGTGGACTGCTTGGGATTATGGGGCAGCAGGTGTCAGCCATGTCACGGCCGGCTGCAGTCACCGTCAACATCGACTGTTTTTGCCGATCGCGACGCCTTCCGGTAGCTTCTGCGTGTAATTTTCATCTTCGGAAGTTTGACCAAACTTCGACGTTTCGGGAATAGAATGCCCTCCGGCAGCGTCTAATGCATATGAACAGTCGTATAAATATTTATCATCGAACGGGTCATGAACCAGACGCGGGCGTTGGCAGAGAACCTTCCCGATTGAGGAGTGTACCGTGTAAGATGGGACGCCTGTTCAGTAGCGGACAGGCCCGGTGGCACGGCCAAAACCGTTCCACTTCTTTTGACACGACACTCTCCAAGAACGTATCTGGGAAAGAGAATTCGGGACTGGATTTCTGATTTGAAGGAAAACCTGCAGACCATCATCGCGGGCAGACGCTTATCGCTGGTAGGAAACGCCGCGTCGTTGCTGCGACTGAAGCAGGGCGCAGAGATCGACGCTGGGTGCGTCGTCCGGCTCAACTCCGGCATCCCCATCCATAAATCGGCACAAGGCCGTCGAACCGACGTTCACTGCTTCAGCACGCGCTCAAGCCTGAGGTACAATCTCGGGCGGGCCACGTGGAGAGTGCGTCTACGGCAAAATCATTTCGACAATGTCTTTTCCATCTGGATGAGCCCCGATGAAAGGGAAACAGCAGACCCGCAGCAGGAATTCTATCCCATGTCGCTCTGCCAAGAATTGACGGAACGCCTCGGGGCAGCTCCGTCCGTGGGGGCAAAGACGCTTCATATGCTTGCGGAACTCACGGATGCCGACATACGAGTATTTGGTTTTGATTTCAAAACATCGACGACATTCTATCGTACGAAGGAAAACCTCGGTCCCCATAATTGGCACGGTGAACGGAATTTCGCCTTGTCTTTGGTTCGGAAAGGCCGAATCACACTTGCATGTTGACGATACGCCCCTTCGATCACGAACAGGATAATTCATGACAGTATGGGTCGTCAGCGAGGCGAGTATCGGCACCTTGTCCCAATGCACCGCGGTGGCAGCAGCGCTTGGCAAACCATTCTTGGAAAAGCGGGTCGTACCTCGTCGGGGCCTGCGGCGACTCTTCTCAAAGCCCTTGTTCAACCCGTCCGAACCATGCCCCGAGCTGATCGTTTCATGTGGCTCGCATTCCGAACGGCACGTGCTTGCGATGAAGGCAGCCTACGGGTCGAAACCACTCGCGGTTCACCTGCAGCGGCCCAGAATGGAGGGACACGATCTGGTGTTCGTTTCCCGCCATGATTGGCGTGACGAATATGAGACACGACCGGGATACCACAAGATGTTGGGTGTGCCGCACAGGTTCACTATTGAAGATTGGCACAAACGCCGCGCGGCAGCCCGTATGCGATATGCCCCGAACAACGAACGAATCGTCGTCGTTCTTATCGGGGGGACCAATGGTGCATATGCCTACGACCACGCAACCCTGTCCAACATGATCGCATCGATCACCCATCTGGGGTGCGCCGGGTGGAAGGTTCTGGCCACAGCATCACGCCGAACCGGAAAGACCACGCTCGATGCCTTGAACGGGCTGCAGTCGGAACATGTGGTCGTTTGGGGAAACGAGGGGGTTAATCCATACCTAGATTATCTTGCCGCCGCTGACGCATTCCTGATCGCGAAGGACTCTGTCACCATGCCTTGCGAAGCGCTTTCGACAGGCAAGCCCGTATTTTCCTTGGACCTTTCCAGAATTCCGGGGCGTCGTTTGGATAAGTTCGAGCGGTTCCATGAAGACTTACAGGAAACCCTTGGCTTGACGCGGCCTTATCGCGGAGATTTGAGCCCTTATGATTATACGCCGCCGGATGAAACAAAACGCATCGCGCAGATCGTGCAGCAGATGCGTGCATCCTCTTCCTGATAGGCGATCGTCTTATACAAGTGATGCCCGGAACGACACCGCAGGGTCGCGCTGCGTATCGAAACGAGCGACATCTCGGATGGGTCGATGTCATGACCGCATCACAACAAGCTTCACAGGCTTCACAGGCTTCACAGGCTTCAGAACGTTGCCATATCGCGCGTCGTCGCTTCAAGCGCAGCCCTGGGAACGAGACCCGACAAGGTGTAGATCACATCTGTTCTACGGAACCACGCAAGGGCAAGATCACCACGTTGATACGTTCCCCAAACGTCCGTTTCCTCCAGCGATCGCACCGAAAACATGGACAGGCGGCCATGCAGCGGTGTGTCGAATACCATCTCGACACCTGGCCCGGCAGGTGACGGAAATATCTGGACGTCGCGCACGATCCAGGTCGAGGGCACGTTCGGAATGACAATGCCCGTCATGGCGAGCAGTTCCTGAGGATCGACGTGCAAAGCTTCAGGGGCGGACATCATCGCCAGACGAAGCACGCTTGCGTCACGTGCCGATAGCGCCCCTTGCACAAAGGGCGGAGGGGGAGAGGCAGCCAGACTTTCATGAAGGCCGAGCGGACCCACTGCGATCCCTGCTGCCAGCACAATGGACGCGACGAGCGACACGATCGAACCGATACGCCTGATCCGATGCTGACGCATTGCACGCAAGTACCTGCGGGCAAGACGAGCGTCATCTGGTCGCGCCGACGGTGGAAAAGCCAAGCGCAACTCATTCCGCAGCCGCAAATCTGCCATAACCGAGGACGCATCGGCGGGATGGGATGCAAGCCATTCCTCGACCGCCACCCTTTGCCACGGGTCGAGTTGGTCATCCACATAAGATGCCAGATCCTGGGGATTCACATCACGATACATCGCGCTCTCCTACCACATACATGCGAGGGCCGTCTTCCATACGCTTGAGGGCAGACCGTGCGCGCGACAATCTGGACATAAGGGTGCCTTGCGGAATGCTCAGCGTCGCGGCTGCCTCACTATAGGCCATCCCCTCTATCGCCACGAGATGCAGGGCTTCCCGCTGCTCCGTCGGAAGGTCCAGCAGCCGACGTCGAAGCTGCGCAAGGCGCACTGCCATCTCCTGAGGAGCGTCCATGATCTGCGGCATGAGCTGGGCGAAATCTGTCTCCCGCCGGCGCGATGCGCTGCGGGAACGGTGATGGTCAATGAACGTGTTATGAAGCGTGGACATCAGCCATCCGCCACCCGTTTCAGGCCGAGGGGTGGCACCGGAGGCGTGGCGGTGGGCTTTGAGCAGCGTTTCCTGCACGAGATCCTCCGCATCATGGACATTCCTTGTCAAAACCTGCGCATAACGGCGAAGGCGGGGAAGGAACTGCAGCAGGCTTTTTATCTCGGTATCCATAAATTACTGACGTAACAGATCGAGACTTTATTCTCGATAGGTTCTCTTAGAAGATACGTTACAAGCTCTTGCGTCAGGGTTCGTATGCTTCCTCATGCGCTCTGCCCCATTAGACGTGGACCGTTTAAGACCGGTTTCGGCTGATCCTCCCCGGCTGGTTGAGAACGATGAAAGCATTGAAGTTCACGAACGCGCAGAACGCTTTTGTTTTGAACAGGGCATAGAAGGCACATCGTTCGCCGAGATTTGCCGCAAGGCAGGGCTCGCGCAGTCGGCCTACGTTCCGCGGAAGTAGAAGTAGAAGTAGATGTATAGCGGGCTGCTGCCGGACGGCATGCGTCGGCTGAAGCGGCTTGAGGACGAGAACACATCTTTGAAGTGGATCGTGACGGACCTGACGGTGGATCGGCAGATGTTGCGGGGTGTTTTCCAGCAAATGCTTCGAGAACAGAGCGGTAACGTAAACCGGCTCGCGGGATATGCACAAATCGGGCAGTCGCGATCCGCGGGGCGTGTGGGGCCCTAAGGCTCGATTGCTTGAGCTACCACTTTAATTCGCTCCGCACCGATCCGGCAGAATTGAAACGGCGGATCAAGGCGATCCGCGTATCACGTATGCGCTAGGCCTTCGATCGGTTTAGCAAATGATGCCACGGCAAGTTCCCTCTTTGCTAGGGTCTAGACTCATTGAGTTTCAGAGCCAGAACAGGACGGTTGCAGCCAAAGCGATAACCGAAAGGTATGTCTCCGGGCACCTGTCGTAACGCGTGGCCACCCGCCTCCAGTCCTTCAGCCGAC
>Ga0265797_10000143_pt1 | contig 140020 bp, 149 predicted proteins | sample P2T30metagenome_FD_192433 | JGI IMG/M metagenome (GOLD analysis project Ga0265797, IMG submission 192433) | Plant litter microbial communities from East Loma Ridge, Irvine, California - P2 T30 | ecosystem: Environmental > Terrestrial > Plant litter > Unclassified | place: USA: California...
GCACCACCACCATCAACACTACAGCCATCTGCATCACGCCGCGCAGTCTGGCAATTGCTTTGCAGATGCACCATCACCACAGTCTCTTCTGAACACCCTACGATCCTTACACCCACTCACCACACCCACTCACCACACCCCGTCTCCTTGCAGAGGCATGCCATTCCTTACCACAGGCCGTCGCCTGGCCGTGCAGGCGTCCGTTCTTTTCCTTCTACTTCAGCTCGTCGCCACCACATCAGCACAACAATGCTTTTACCCAGATGGAACGATTTCACCAGACACGCCCTGTAGCACAGACAGTGGCCACTCGGCATGCTGCGGGGCCAGCTCGTTTTGCATGGACAACGGACTATGTTTTGGCGGTGGAATTTTGAGCCGAGGAAGCTGCACAGATGAGAACTGGGAGAGCGATGCGTGCGCTGGGTATTGCAAAAAAGGTAAGACGAAGGTCCAGCGATTACCACAATATACTGGAGAGCAAATTGACTAATATGTCTACGCGCAGAAAACCCAAGCTCAGGCGTTTCGATTACACCTTGCAGAGACGCGGGCAAGAACAGCACCTTCACATGTGGCCTCAGCAATCGAGGATGTCAATTCGATACTTTTCAACTACGAGGCAGCGACGCTATCGTCCTTCGACCTACACAAATCGCAGAACTCGTCGAGCCCGCACTATCAAGCATGTCGGCAAGCATGACAGCGAGCGCGACATCAACACTGAGCTCCCAAACCGATGTGGCTACACCCGACCCGACATCAGTCCCCGAACTCACGGCTTCACACCTCGCAGCCGCCAACGGAACCAAGGTGTACACATCCAGCGACATGGCAGGCCTCGGCTGCGGACTCGGCTTACCCTTGACCTTCTTTCTGGTAGTCGCCCTTTGCGCCCTCTACAAAGAACGACAAAACCACACCGGCCCCAAGCTCATGTACAAACTCCCCGACAACCACGAAGAATTTGACTTCCGGAAACCCAACCCCATCCTCCGCGCGCACTCGAACTACTCCGTCGACTCGCGGTATACATCACGCACGACTTTCGACAACGGCAAGCCCGCAAACCCACACTCCTTCCTCGACCGCTACGACTCAATGAAGCGCGAAGGCAAAATCTCCGAGTTCCAGGTGCACGAGATGGACGGCGTGTCGCCCCACGAGCCGGCTTTCCGGCACGAGTTGCCTGACAAGCGCTTTTCGAAGCCCGGCGGGCCTTCTTCATGATCTTTCCTTTTCTTTTCCTTGTCTATATCCAACCTCTTGTCTCTATTTTTTCTGTTCTTTTTGCGTCATTTTGCATCTTTGGGAGGGCGGCTCTCATGTGGCTTCGAAAAGAAAAACTTACCAGGGGCGTTTTGTGTGTGTTAAAACGGTACGACACGACTTATACAGTACAAGCTGTCAACAGTATGCAGGGGCGGCACGTTTTCTTGACACAGCGATGTACGATGTAATACAAGACTTGATGCCTCTATCTTCTTTTTGTTTTGGATTTGCCGACGTGCGACAGTGTCGCCGGGTACCACCGTGTCACCCGACGATGTTGGCGTTTTGGGAGAGGTTTGCCTGCTGGAGACATTCTAATTCAGTTTTGAGAGTTTGATCATATCGGCTGAACATCAACTAAAAATGCTAAACTCTCTTACAGGAAGTCCAGTAGGTATCCTGGCATTTTCCAAGTTCCAGATATACATAAACAGCGGTTGTGCCTTCGCGACTATCGGCTCTTTCTCTTCCTTTAGTGCTTTCCTGCCCTGGTACTGCGTTGCACCTTCGCCTCAATAAGCCATGGAGAAAAACAACCTCAGATTGATGCATTTCTGGATACACAAGCCTTCGAGTCGTAACACTAAGCGCTTCTAACAAAGACTAAACGTACCCTTATACGTACAACATACATGTACAAACAAGTCCCTCGCTGAGCATTGGAAACCCGCAACCCTTTCAGCAAACATGCTTCGACTCGCTATCAGCATCATCCTGCTCTTCAGCATAGACACACTCTCACTCCCTCTCAACACACCACTACTGGCATCGTATGACTACATAATCGTTGGCGGTGGACCATCGGGACTGACAGTGGCGAATCGGCTATCCGAAGACCCAAATGTAAACGTTCTCCTCCTTGAAGCCGGCCCAGCAGACGTGGGCGAGGATATAGTCTATATACCCGGATTCGTTGGCCATGACATCGGCGGTCGCTATGACTGGAACCTCTCCACCGTCCCGCAGACCTACCTCGACGGCAATCCCAGATCTATCCCTCAAGGCCGCGCTCTGGGCGGAGGCACTCTGCTCAATGGCATGCTATGGAACCGAGGCGGCAAAGCAGACTATGATGACTGGGTACAACTGGGAAACCCAGGCTGGGGCTGGGACGACATGCTGCCATACCTAAAGAAGAGCGAAAGCTATACTCCGATCCAGTCGGAGGAGATCGCCGAGCAGTACTCGAGTCGCGAGAATGAGGAAGTCCACGGGTATGACGGGCCTGTCAATGTGAGTTTCCCGCATTACGCTTGGAACGCTTCGATCAATCTCTTCGCTGGGCTGGATGAGCTTGGGGTTCCGACGGCTTGGGACCCTAATTCGGGCGATGTGGCCGGCGCGAGCTACTTGCCATTTGATCTTGAGCCGGTCACGCAGACGAGGAGTACGGCGAGGCATGCGTACTTCGACTCGGTTGTTGGTAGGCCTAATCTGTGGGTGGCCACTGAGCAAACTGTCACTCAGCTGTTTTTTGATGGGGAGAAGGGGAATGAGGACGCTTCTACTCCTGTCACGAAGGAGAATTCGCTCGGTCAGGGGAGCTCGCCAGGAACGATGGACGGGATATTTGGTGATGGCTCGGTCTTGAACATTACTTCGTTGCCACCAAATCACCCGCCTTCCCGTATTGGACTTGTGAAACGCAGAATCATGGACTTCCTCTGGACTGGCGTCGCGATTCCAGCCAAACTCTTCCGAAAGCAGACTTTTACGCCTTCAGGTCCGACTGTGATCGTTACCGGCGTCGAGTTTGCACCTAACGCGCAGAGCAAGCGCCAAACCGTCCGCGCCACGCGAGAAGTAATCCTCGCCGCCGGAGCAATACATACGCCTCAACTCCTCATGCTCTCCGGCATAGGCCCAACGGAACAACTCGAATCTCTCGGAATCCAAACACTCTTAGATCTCCCCGGTGTAGGAAACAACCTCCAGGACCACATGCAAGTCTGGTGCATGTACCCTTACCACAACCCATACACCACGAACCCCACCGCCCTCAACACCGACCAAGCCTTTGTCAACGCCTCCTGGAACGATTACTGGACCAGTAGAACTGGACCGTTCACTTCCGGCGCAATCGCAGGCGTAGCATTCCCCTCCCTCCCACACATCACCTCCTACGACATCGCCGACGAACTCTCCAGCCTAGCCGCACACCAACACCCCCCCATATACCTCGCCCCAGACCTCCCCTCCCCCTCCACTTTGTTAGCAGGCTACAGCGCCCAACTCTCCCTCCTTGCCTCAGCTCTCCGCGACCCCCAAAGAGCCGCCTACGAACTCATAAACGCCAACGACGGCGACCTAACCGTAGCCTCCATGCGCCCGCTAAGCCGTGGAACCCTCCGCCTCGCCTCCCCACAACCCTTCACTTCCCCCTTGATCGATCCCCGCTACGGCAGCAACCCGATCGACCTCCTGGTCCTCCAAGCCGCGATAAACTTCAACACGCGCCTCATCGCAACCGAAAGCATGGCCCTCTTGCTCCCCGAGTTCAGCTCTCCGCGCGCGAACTCGACCGACGAGGAGCTTCTGGGGTACATTCGTGCGAGGGGCCAGACGGAATACCACCCGAGCGGGACGGCGGCGATGATGCCGCTGGAGATGGGCGGGGTGGTGGATCCGGAGCTGAGGGTGTATGGGACGGGGAATCTGAGGGTGGTGGACGCGAGTATGATGCCGCTGGTGGTGGCGGGGCATTTGCAGGCTGTGGTGTATGCGGTGGCTGAGAAGGTGAGATTGCCGTCCCTGTTTCTTGCTCTTTCCCCCTCAGCTTGTGCTTTTGTCGTTTTCCGAGTTTAGTCTAGCACATCGATCCGGACACGACCGAGGGTTTTGTCGAAAACGGGTGGGATGACCGGCCGAACGAACGATCGGAAAGCAGAGCAGAGCCAAAAAGCTGACCAAGACAATCTCCAACATCCGCAGGCAGCAGACATCATCAAAGCAGCAGCAGTCTCATCCTCAACCTCAACAGTAGCCTCAGCAGCGTCCCCTCCAGACACGGACCCAGATCAAACAGAAGCACAACCAGAACCATCCTTCTCTTACGACACCGAAGAACCTCCCAGCTCCAATCCGACAACGACAACCCGACCTCCCGCGCTACCGACAGGCCTAGTAGTCGACGTGACGACCGTCACGATGACTACGTTCATCACCGTTTTCGTCTGAACCTGACCGCCAAGAACGTGAGAGACATCCTACGCCTTTGGGAGGAAACCAAAAAGACCGAGGTTCAAGCATCTTGTATGAGGAAAGCATGTAACAAGGCCTATAGATGCTAGAGAATAATGACCACAATATAGCTAAAAATATCTTAGTAATTCCTTCCTTCCCGGTTCAACCAAGAACACACCAGTCAAGAAATTCAAATTTTGTGAGGAAATTTTGTCTGTTATTGGGTAAATTGTTGACTGAGCTACGGGTATCGAAACCTGAAGACGCTACTGCTGCTACTGCTGCTGCTGCTGCTAAACCAAATCAAAATAAAGCCTTACCGGAAGAAAAAAGAAAAATTATGCGATCCTGCGCTACTGTTTTATGTGCAAGAAAAGGTGAGGGTAACGAGAAAAGGGAACATCCCAGACCAGACCGACGCCGATTATCAGACTCTTCACGTTCGCAGCGCACCTGCTCGAGAGTTCGCCTTCCTCGGAAGTCAAGCGCAGCCGAGTCGAGTCCAATGAGAATACACGGGAGGAGCTCAACAGGCGCCGGCAGAGGGAACGTAGAGATTTGTTGCCGCCGTATGATGTTTCGACATCGACACAGATTTTATGCTCTTCAAGCCGGTTGGTCGCCCTGGCTGTTGGGGTAGTACCAGGCCGCAAGCGCGATGATGAGGTATGTGATGTTGAGCATAACGCCTTCGAGCCAATGACTCTTGCCGTCCTGCGTGTGCGAGTCAGTGATTTGTTGCGGTGCTGGAAAGGGACTGGAGAGAAATAGCTTACTTGGATCAGGTAGTTGACGAGGATGATGGAGATGAAAAGAACAGCGACCTGGAAACCGTCGAGATTAAGCGTCATGTCCTCCGGTTGGCCGAGACCGATCCAGCCGATGATAACCATCAAGGGGAAAACGAGGAGTGCGATTTGCAGACTTGAGCCTACTGCGACACCGATGGCGAGGTCCATTTTGTCTTTGATGGCGACTGTGACTGCGGTGGCGTGCTCAGCGGCGTTGCCGACGATGGGCAGCAAGATCAAGCCAACAAATTCTTCAGTCACTCTGCCTCCTTTTGTTAGGTCGTCGATCGAGCTGACCATGTACTCGGCGCAGAAGGCGACCAAGACCGTTGATCCAGCAAGAGTGATCAGTGCACCGAGCCGGCTAAGCTGAGGAACTTCTTCTTCGTCGTCCTCTTCATGGACCAAGTGCTGCTGGTTGATTCCGCCACCCGCCGCCGCAGCCGTGCCGGCACCCATGGTCGCGATACCACGCAGAACATCGCCAGACTCCTTTCTACCGGACTGCTTCTTTGGCACTTTCTGACTGGGTTCGTTGTACATGGTGGCGTGCGTGCTGAGCTGGAAGTAGAGGTAGCACCCGTATACGACGAGGAGCATGACGGCGGTTCCCCTTGACAGAGGCGCCACACCAGTCTGTCTGTCTTCGAAGATGCGGAACGCGGTCGGGATGATCAGACTTCCAATGGCAAGGGCCAGGAGTGAGGCCGCGGTTTGCGCCACTGTAACGTTGAAAAATTGTTCTGTGCGTTTGAGACCGCCAAAGAAGAAGCACATGCCTAGGACGAGCAGCAAGTTGGAAAGCATCGATCCGACCAACGAAGTCTGCACGATGACGATCTTCCCCTTGGCCAGGGCGATAATAGAGACAATGAGCTCCACGGCGTTTCCGAAGCTGGCGTTCAAAAGGCCACCCAGTGTCTCTCCGACGTAAATGGCCAGTTCCTCGGTGGCGAAAGACAGCATTGCGGCCAATGGTATGATGGCCAAAAAGTTGATGATGAAGACGACGATTCCATTGATACTGTCGATTTGTGCCAAGGCAATGCCGACCGGGACGAAGACCAGCATGAGGTTGATCCACGATGCGAAGACGGCCTTGAATTGTTGGCCGACCGATGGCTTGGGCCACTTCTTCTTCTTTGACTCTCCTGTTTCTGTGCGCTGGAGCTCCGTCTCGTCCTCGCCGTCCTCACCATGCTTCTTGCCCATGAACGGTATGAACTTGCGCATCTTTCGTTTCCTAGGTCCGCCTTCTGTGCCTACTGACCGGTCGGTGATGCCGTCCTGCGGTACCTCGGAATGTAGTCGTGCGGAACCGCTGGAGTTGCTATCGAGGCGGTCTTCGTCCTTTTCGTTGGTGGTTGTCATGGGCTCGGCGGCCTCGAATGTGCGCGGCGGCATGCTGCCGGGTGGTCCTGGCGGGAATGTGCCGGCCTTCTTGGTGCCACCAAAGTTGTTGGCTTCGAAGTCGGAAGGCCTTTGCTGGTCGAGAGGCGAAGACACGGTGTGCGCCAGAGCCCCGCCGTCTGCCTCGGGGTCTGTCGCTCGTCGGGGCATGGAGTTGATGCGTCCGAAAAAGTTGTAGGTTTTGTTGTCGCCATCGAGCTGATTATACCAGGCCTGCCTTCGGGCAGCGCGCTTGATGGAGTCTGGGCGATGATGTTAGCTTTTGAATTACCCCAGACTTCCAAACTTCCAATGCAATCGCACATGGGTGAAGACGGTAGGGGCAAACTCACGCATGTTGTAAGTCGGGTCGAGTGGTGGGATGTGAAGTGAGGCGTGTTGGTTTTCGCAGTGGAAGTGCTAAGCGAGCGGGTGGTGTTGTTGTTATGAAAGATTGCAACAGGGCGAAGGTTCCTGCTCGCGTCAATAGTCAGTGGGCTCACGGAGACCCTGACACGTAGAGAAGAGGCGCGGTGAAGGAAATGACGAGCAAAAGAGTGGCGCGGAAAAGAGAGTGACGATGAGGGAGTGACGGGTTTGTTGTGCGCGCGTAGCACTGCGTTGTTGCTCCTCTCTCCTTGTTTGGTCGACGGGTGATGATCTCCACGCGCGAGCATGCGGACTAGCGTGATGTGGCGTTTCGCTCAGAGAAACACGGTTAACGTCGAAGCTCAAATTGATGATTTGCAAAGGGAGGCGTTGGGGCCAAGTGGCTGTGGTATCATGGGTATTTGCCCTTCGTACCATTTTATGGCTCACGGTATTTCAATCATTCTGCACAGCCTACCTACTGTGTATGGACGAGCGAGGTGCCGCTTGTCCCTCATCGTACTTGCAAGCCCTTCAGCCACCAGCACCGTCATCGCGCTTGTTTCGTGGCAAAGTCAAACAAGACGGTAGACATGCAGAGTCGATCTCCCCCAGTGCTAAACAGGTTCTTTCGGGAGTCATCAGATCAGAAGAGCCGGTCTGTCGGTGGCGCACCTGCGAAACAAGGAAGTAAAGGTCCCTTGGTCGCTGTTGCAGATACCCGTTCACCAGCCAAGCCAAGTGTAGACGTCAGAAAGAAGCATGCTTTCACCTTGGCAGTCCACCTTGTCGAAGCTTGGGTGTCTTGTGTTTTTCGGATGGTCAAATACACGGTTGCAGAAATTATTGTGGCCTTGTTTCTCGACGACTGTTAGTGTGCTGTCGAGTATCTCAAGTTCTGGAACAGGTTGGCAATCGTGTTACTTCTTGCAGTTTTCATCTGACGCGATACAACCCCATACTAAAACACAGGCTTTGAGTCCGCGACTCGTACCAGCAACAGTTCCTACATACATTGTAATACATGGCGAACGCGCCCCATCTGCCAATGACCCCACGAAACATATCCCCCATCAGACATACTGCCACAACTCCGGATCCAAATTCACAACATCATTCCAATCTGCCCCAAGCACGTCTCCTAACTCCAAAGGTAACTCTCCAGCCGAATCGGCCAACCCACTACCATCGCCCACACTGAAATCAAAGTCATCACTAGCAAGCCTCTTCCGATCCATCATCTCAATCTTCGCCGCCAGCTCCCCTTCGGGTCGCGCTTTCGTTCCCAGAGCAGCAGCTACTGCTAATGTGCCATTGCCGCTGTAGTCGTCTGCCACCCCCGAAAGACAATATGAGCATTTCATCTGCAGCACAATGCGATGGTCGCCGTGCACCACCGTCCAGCATGTCCCCACGGCTTCGGCGTGGGCGCACACGATGATGGGTAGGAGTTCGCCGTGACCACATGAACACCAGATGATTTCTTGCGTGCACATCTCTCGCTGTTCCACGATGCGCGAAGCGGGCGCGTGTCGTATCCTGGGTTGGTATGGTTTTCGCTCACTTGCTGGGTGTTTGAGAGGAGTGGTGGCTGTCCCGAAGGCGATATTTCAGGTGTCCGTTCGTTCGTTATCGCAAATTTGTGTAGAGCCACACGCTGATGATGGAAGGGCCTATTTGGCTCTTTCGCAGCAAACTTCGATACGTCTAGAGCGCGAGGGAGGTAAGCACCATGACTCTCTCCATCTCTCGGAAATACCGCAAGCATGGCAAACAATAAGCGTCCTCGAGATTGACGACGCCGATGGGATTCGCGCATTTCGGAGTGTGCTCGTTGATGGGGATGCGGTTGCCAAAATGAGAGCACCTGGCGTAGTAGGTCCAAGAATAGCCACACATGCTTTTTTCCTTCTCGGCCGGGGTGAGTAGAAGTTGGTATTTCGCCTTGCCACATCCGATTGCAGACAGCTATATCATCGTCTTGCGTGCTGAGGTTTGCGATTGACATCTTGGTTTCATCGCGAGAAGTGGATCGATCGCCCATCTGACAACACCAGATTACTGCGCAAGCGGAAGCCAACCTTGAGCTACGCACACTCTGACTCAATCTGCACCCACGGTGTATCGGTCGATAACATTGAAGATCTTCAGATTAGATACCGAGCAGTCCTCCCCCGGCGCGCGACATCCAAGTTCCTGTTCCAGCTCATGGCCAGCGTTCGGCGTGAACGTCCGGATCGTGTTTGCAGCAACCTGACAAGAAGACCTTCCATCGTGATATGAGGAGGTACTCTGCGGCATGTCCTGGGGGGCGGGTACATTCTGAGGGTGACCGTAGCCGTTCATATAAGACATCTGATCGTTTCCTGGGATGTTGTAGCCGTGGAGAAGAGGGTAGTGCGAGGATTCGAGGCCGATAGGAGAGTACAGAGATTCGGAGGATTGTTCGCGACCCTGAAGGACGGCGGGACTGGTCATCTGGCCCATGTACTGCGGAGTCGACGCTGCGGAGGACACAGGGGGGATGGATTCCTGGTAAGTGTTCGGTTGGCGAGGCAATTGGACTGGAACTTGGGGAGGCGCTGGCTGAGGTTGGCGAGAAGAATCCGCCACGGGCTGGCACCCATCGCCTGGTCCACATGGTTGACGATAAGCAATCATGGCCTCCAGCATGTCTGCTGCAGCCGTTCCTTGAGTGCCACTGGCGCCATCAATTTCGACTTCGGAGATTCCGTAAGCCCTCAACAGCTCACGGAGGCGTCGGTTCTCCTCAGCGACGCCCTTTGCCGCTGCCTGCAGTTCAGTCGAAGCCGAGACGCCGATTTGCTCGCAGTTGCGATATCTCGTCTCGAGTTCCTTGAGGTAGTCCTTTCGCCTGGCGCGCGATCGCCGCTGGTTGTCGCGGATCCGAGCCAGATTCGCAGTTTTCTGCGTGTCGCAATCCTGTTAGCCACAACGTTTATTCCCTCTGCCATGTAGCAGTTACATGTACGTACCTGCGAATCTGTCTCCGCGTCTAGCGTTTCCGGCATGATAGTGGCGGCCTGAATGCTACTTTGTCGAAGGAACAGATAGGTACAGCCCGGTTTTGGTGGCGCAGTAGTTCAAGGTGATCCTGGTGTCAGTCCTTGCGACCCATGTCTGGCATGCGCAACACTTTGGGGATATGAGTTGAAGAGATCGCGGAGCATGACGGGCACACGCAATGAAAAGCGCGTCAATGCGGTGGCTTAGCTGACTTGGGAAGCTGGGCGCGAATCAAAGTTTCGATGGTCGATTCTAGACTGGCGTTTTTCTTTGGTTCACTGGTCCCGCATACCGTAGCGCCTCGGCAGAGAGGCAAGAGAGGGTGGTGAGACCATCAAACATCCTATGGACCGGCTGTCACCAAAAATGTATGGATACAACTTACAAGTATGTTCATATGATGTACAGTGTGTCCAACGTCTGCGCATGTTTATGTTAAATGATGTTCTGGCACTACATGGCGAGACTACATATACCTCCCAAGACATTCCACGGCAAAAAAATTCGTGACATTGAACTATACATTATTACTGACATGCAGCTGAAATCACACGCAGCATTTCTGCCCAAAAGAAAGATTTCCTCGCTGGTGAGACCCGATTTATATGTACCAAATTCGCCCATGTGGGATCCAGACCGCCGTCAACGATACCATTCCTCCTCATCATAAGTCATCACATCTGTGTACGGGTTCGCTCCATTGATCCAAGTCATGACAGAATACGCGTTCGCATTCGCACTTGCGACGCTATTATTTCTGCCGACGTTGGACATGTCGAATGCAGGCTGCATGCTGACGGGCTGCGCCATTGTTTGTGGGACAGGCTGCTGTTGCTGTTGCTGTGGTTGTGGATGTTGTTGTGGTTGCTGCTGCTGCAGCTGCTGCGGCTGTTGCGGCTGTTGCGGTATCTGCTGTGGCATACTTTGCGGAATCTGCTGGGGCATCTGTTGCTGCATTTGCTGATTCCGTTGTTGTTGAATGGGAAACGAGGCACTTCCAGCTCCATTCGGGCCACTGAGCCAATTGCTGGATGGATCAACAGCATCCAGTGCGTTCCAATTCCCGAACTCGGAGGCGAGCTGAGCTTGATCCCGGTATGCCCAGTCTGACGTGTCGCGCAGCAGCTGCTCTACACCTCCGAACATGGTACCCGGACTGTGTCCAGCATTCCGAGCATTCATAGGTCGGTTAGGTGTATGTCCGCTGGGTATACGTTGCGGTGTCAACGTTGAGGCCACTTGCGGGTACTGTTGCCCACGCATGGGGTCGAATTCCGGAGGCGATGCGTGCTGGCTGGCACCGCTACTATGCGGTCGAAGGAACTGACCGTTAGGCGTTTGCTCACTAGTGGCGTAGAATCCGTCAGGCATGGGCGCAGAAGTCGGGACTTGCCAGATCGGTTGTGCCATGATGGGCGCCGCATTGATGGCTTGCCTTAGAGCATGGTTCTGTTCGGATGATGGGGACGAAACATCGCCCATGTAAACGCCATATTTTGCTTCTGTGCGAGAGAGGACTGTCTCGGCCTCTTCGGGTAGTTCTATATTCCATTTGCGCGCGAGCACACTGAGTATGCTGAGCGTCCGTCTCGCGCCAAGCCACCCTTCGGCAATCTCTTCCAGGTGCTTGACACCATGAACAATGTCTCGACGAGCATTCTTGTCAGGAAGGTTCAGCAGGTGAATGGTACAAGCAGAATGGGCAATGTAGACTGCAATATTGCAAATCTGTCGCAGACCATGAGATCGCTTGTAGAGTCGTAGAAGCTTTGAGATCATTGCGGCCGCTTGAGTGCAGAGCTTACGGGGGCTCACTGTTTGGGGTAGAGGTGAAGTCGCTTGCGTATACTTGAGGAATGGTCGGAAAAGGTGAATGAACAACAGTTGGAAGAACATGCTGGACCGGGTTAGTCATCGCTTCGAGAAAATGGTGAATGTACTTACTGCATGACGAGCACGCTTGACAATCCGCCTTCCTTTGGCTCGAGCTCTTTTGGCAAGTCGCGCCGCCAGCTCTCGAGACGGGTGTGTATGTCACTCAGTTTTTTCAGCTCACCCGCCTTACCCTTTGCTTTAGCAAGATCTGAAGGGTTGTAGAAGTTCTGCAGTAGGTCGTTGCTGATCTCGCACAGCTTAGTTATTTGCAACGCGACACTCCTGGTTCGTGCCGGCTGTGAATTGGCCTGCGTGAACCCAGAGTCTGTGTATGGACACCAGGGTGTTGCATCTTCGTCCGGGAACACTTCCGCTTTTGGCACTGTGATCATCGGCGTAGGAAGTTGTGGCAGACGTCCAAGATACATGGACCAGCACTTGTCGAAGAGATAGCATCCCCAGAATGTTATTCGTCGCACGTCCTCTTCGGCGTCGTCTCCATTGACGTGCTTGTTGAAAGTCATGTTCCCGGAGTCCAGATTGAGACCCATATCGCTCGCCATGCGGAACGACATGCCGCTGTATATCCATCCTTTGGCTTCCCGCCCGCAGCCTGCCTCTCTGACAGACATGAGCGCCATCGCTTGTACTGTGGCCATGCGCGGTCTCTCGTGCTCGTCGTTCTCCATGATCAGTCGCTTTGCCTCTCTGAAGAAGTGATCGCCGGCCGTAGCCGAGTCTTCTGGATCGTCTCTTGCGCCAGGATTGGATGTGAAGTGACAACCAAGTGCGAGAATTGCGTTGACCAGCAGTGGAGTGCAGTAATATGTTTTCCGGACATTGTTTGCAGGAGGCATGCCAAGAGAAAAGTCGCGCCAGAATAGCGTCTTTGACATGGTAGTGAAGAAAGTGTAGTGCCATGTGAAGTACATGTTGACAAGATGGAGGACGAGTTCCGGATCCTTCGTTACATTCGACCAGGATGTGATTGGATCTTCTTGCTGCTCGAATTCATCCGGATCAGGTGCAACGTCGTTGCTATCCAAGTGGATTAACGTCGAAGTACCGCCAATGTATCGTACGGATCCATCGTCCAGTCTAAGATCGCCCATCTTCCCAAAGAGATGGGACTCGAAGGTTGCTCCATCAGTAGCAGAGGGGTCATCTGTTGTACCAGCATTCTCCTCGTCTTCGTCTGGGTCTCGACCATCCTCTTTCGCAGCAATCTTCTCTGCGACATCGTCCAAGCTTTCGCAGGACCTGATGTCGCTCACGAGACCGGGAACATCCTCCTCTGGCCAGTTGAGTATGGCTTGTATGAGTGTTTGGAGCGTGCTGTTCTTCGTCTTGAGACCGTCGGCGTCCTGCTTGTATACACCTTTACGGCGGTGATCCGTCCATGGGGAGTAGATACATTCGGTGTTGTAAACTTGGGCGCAGGCCGCGCAACTCGGTTGATTGCCGTCGCATTTACTTTTACGCTTGCTAGGTTGACAGTATAGTTAGTCGTAGTAAACTGGTGCATGGGAGAGATGGAAACGTACCGGCATGCTACGCAGGCGGTGGAGACACAGCGCCTCTTCGAAGGGTCGTCGTCCTCTTGCGATGCATGCTTCTTCCGGCTACGCTGTTTCGGCTTAGGAGCTTGGATCGCGCCAGACGTCGTCGCTTGGTGGCCGACCGCATCCTGCGCACGCTTTTGCGACATGTTCTTGCATGTACAGTACTTAGCTTCTCACGGCATTCTCAGCATCTCCTCGGAGATGAGGGCAGCGCGAGGAGCTGCTGGCAGACGCACGCTGTGGCTGCTATCGCCTTCGCGAAGGAGCGGGATGGATCGACAATCGGCTGTTCTGGGCGCAGAGTGACGCGCTGGCGATGGTGTTACACGGCTCTGATCGACGGCAGCAGTCTCGTGCAGCAGGTAGAGTTGGTTGTCTCACGTGTACCTCTGGAATATTGATGCCCACGATCGAATATTAGTTGACGGCTCCGCAATAATGGCGTTCTTGACCGAGGGGACCACCCCACCTTGGGTACCGCCCGCGGAATGGAATTGTGGAACGCGATTGAAACGATCAAGGCAAGTGCCGTCGGGCGTTCTGGAAGCAGAGCAGACGAGAGCGACGACACCTCACTCCACCGCTTGCTCTCAGACGACAGCAACGCTTCTGATACCACCAGCACTGGAGTACACGTCTGTATCTACAGCCTGTCTGTACACAATGACCGACCAGGCCACGGATGGTGAGAGCCGTTACATATACCGGCAAGGATGAACACCATTGGGTACCAATTGGACTTCTGCCAGAGCCCTCACTCGCTCGACTTGACACCGAGAAAATGTAATATGGCTGGCTTCGCAAGTCCGACTTATACAGAGCACATGATCGGTCGTCTTGGACTTAGGCGCAGAGAACCGGGCAATATTTCTGATATCTATGGCAAAGATGCTGCATGATAGTGCACACATGCTGCTGAAAGCATGGGAAGATTTTGCCGTGCCGCAGATATGCTATGCTGTAGGTACTGATCTCTCGGCGGCAAGCCGATATCAATTCATGTCCAATGCTGCTGACATCAACATAGTTTGTCTCTCTGGACTCAAGAGTAAGTCCGACACTGACATTTGATCACGTGCGGCTCACTTACAACTTCATTCTGCTTGCTCTCTCTCGTCAGATGAAGCCGTTGATGTCAGTATGCTTTCAACAGCATGTGATTGAGGCAGACGCTCAACTATTTCAGCTCGTCTTTTCCCAATTACCTTCTCTCCAACGACATCCACTTCCCATGACCACTTCCTTACTTGATACCATACCACTACCACTGCTTGCACACATCACACCAATCACACCAATCACTGACAACCCATGATGGACCCCGACAATCCGGGCTCTCCTGGCTCAACGCCGCTCAAAACGTCCCCCAGCCCAATCCCCATCAAAGAAGAACCGCAAGATGACGCCGGGCCTGTCCGCAGCACTGAGCAAGGAGAGGTCATCAACCTCATCTCAGACGACGAAGACGAGACTCCAACGACCGCGAACGTGCGCGTTCTGGGATCTCCATTCTGTGAGCCGACGAAAACCTTGCCGAATCTTGGATCATCCCTCTTGTCAAAGCCGAAGACCGCGCCTGCTGCAAAAGGCACTTCTCGTGACGCACACGCGCTATACCGGGAGAAGCTGTTGGGCAAGGCGCACAAAGGAGCTCAGGAAACTGCTCAGCGATTCCGCAACGACTCACAACAAGCGAAACGTCCACGTCCTCGTACACCAGCTGGACCGGCCAGCGATGGAATGTTCGTTACAAGCAGTCGGCCTGGAACCCCAGATGCGGCCGAGGTCTTTGCAGCACACCAGCGGGACTTTCTTTACAAACGTCAGCGTGGGACTCTAACAATTGAGGAGGACATAGAGTTCCAGCGCGCCAAAGAAATTGAGACAGCAAGAGTCTCAAAGCTGGACTCGGACATGGCATACGACATGACGCATGAGGATGACGATGATGATGAAGATGAAAACGACATAGAAGAGATGTCTGACCTTGCACGGCTTTCGACTCTGAACGAAGACCTTTCCGACGATCAAGCAGTGCCTAAGAAGCGGGGTGTTAAACGCAAGACCCCAACGACTACAAAGCCACCGAAAAAGCGTGGCAAAGCAGCAAAAGACGCCGAAGACGACAGTACAGAACAACTCCTCGCGAAAGCCCGTGGCAGGGCAGCGGCCAAGGGCAAAGGCAAGGGAAAGGGAAAGGGAAAAGCCCCAGCTTCCAAGGTAGCAGGCTCTTCCAAGGCAGCAGGCTCTTCCAAGACTGCAGACCCTTCCAAAAGAGGACGAAAAGCCAGGCCTGCGCATCCGGACCTCTTGAACATGTCGAGCGTTAGAAACACCGATGTCTTTGAAGATACCGCTCAGAACCAGGATCTCCCCAACCAACCGACCTTTGGACCAACGTTCGAGCCGTCGACCAAGAAGGCCAAAGCCCTCAAAGACCTCATCGCCAGCGTGCCCGAAGAGTATCGCCCGATCGCCAAAGCGGACAAGAAGTATCTCGATGACGCTACGAAGGACTTCACGGGTCGTGGTGTCGTCAACCCTGCCCCCGACGGCAACTGGAGTGTCAAGGGCTTGAAAGTCACACTCAAACATTACCAAGTCCTTGGGGTCGCATTCATGCGTAAGCGCGAAAATGCGACCCAAGCACCAAAGGGAGGACTCCTCGCGGATACCATGGGACTCGGAAAAACGATCATGATGCTGGCAAACATCGTGAACGGCAAATCTTTACAAAAGTCAAACTGTCGTACGACCCTCATCGTTGCCAGCGCTGCTCTCGTCTCTCAATGGCGACGAGAAATTGCTGACAAGGTGTGCACGAGTAAAGAGTCCAAGTTCGGGATAGGCCGTGTCAGAGAGTACCATGCCTCAGCTCAGACCAGGAGCAACGAAGAGCTCGAGGAACTGCAGGAGTGCGACGTCATTCTTACAACCTACACACAAGTTCAGAAAAGCTATCCCAAAAGTGAGATCCCTGCAGAGTTTACGACTGCAGAGGACAAGGTAAAGTGGTGGAGAAAGTTTTTCGACGAGGAAAAGGGTCCTCTGCACAGAATCAAATGGCATCGGGTGGTACTGGACGAATCCCAGGCCATCAAAAATCACCAGAGCCTGACATCCATGGCCTGCCGTGCCCTGGAAGCAAAACATTACTGGGCCATGTCCGGCACCCCGATACTCAACAGGGTTGATGAGTTCTACAGCACATTCAAATTCCTGAGGGAGCCCAATGCAGGTTCGCTCAAGCTCTTCCGACAAAACTTCTGCTCTGTGGACGACCCGAACGGCTTGGACAAACTTGACGTCTTCTTGCGTAAATTCATGATCAGGCGTACTCACTTGGACACCTTCTTCAACGCCCGACTCATCGACCTTCCAGCACCCAAGAAGACGGTCATGTGGCTTGACTTCAACGAGATTGAACGAAACGTGTACGACATCGTCAAAGCTCGCTTCATATCTCGTATCAACTCATTCTCAAGGGCTGGTGACCTGCAGAGGCAATACGGGTAAGTATGCTTGAGCATCATCATCACGGAGAGATACTAACATAGCGATGATAGTCACATCTGGACCATGCTTCTCCGTCTCAGGCAGCTCACTTCACACATCTTGATCGTCCAGGGCACCATCATGGATCTGCTGGAGCAAGAGGACTTTGAGAGGCTCAGCAAAATCTCATCCGATGATCTCTCAGAAGAATCAAGGGCGCTTCTCGTCCACATTCGGGAAAAGCTGAAGGCCAACATCAGTGCCCCCTCTAAAAACATTGACACCAGAGAAGGCGCTACCATTGTCATGGAGACTGAAATAATCCCAAATCACGGGTTCGAAGCTGGCGATCAGGCTGTTGGAGAGAGCCACGGTCTCACTTACAATTTCGAACGCTACCTGACCGATCTTCAAAACTCTGAGTCGTGGGACACTATCGCTTGCCGCACCCTCTGCTGTGGTTGCAGACAGCCGCCAGCTGATCCTCATGTGACGAGCTGCTTCCACATCTACTGTCATTCTTGCCGTAAGTTCGTTTCGTTCTGATGGATAATCATTTACTAACTAAAGAACAGTCATGGAGCTTCAGCATAGCTTTGCTCGTCGCGCGATGGAACGACACCGCTGCAACGAGTGCGGGCAGTACTACTCAGAGGCCAAACGCTGTCGAGGCCTGCTTGATCAATTCACTCCCGTCTACGACAACATTGTCGGCGAGAAAGCGAGCCCAGTCAACAAGAAGGCCAAAGTTCAGAATTGGGTGCAGATGTACGGCGAAGTGCTGCCTTCTGCAAAGACCCTTGCCGTCAAGGGACAAATCCTTCAGTGGATTGAGGAAGACCCAGATGTGAAGATCATCGTCTACTCGCAGTTCATGCCGATGCTGAACATCCTCGGCCGCATCTGCCGCACTGAAAAGTGGAAGTTCGAGAAGTACACCGGTTCCATGTCTCACGACGCTAGAGACAAGGCTATCGACAGCTTCGGCAACCCTGAGAAGAAAGTCCGCGTTCTACTCGCCTCTCTCAAGTGCGGCGGTCTTGGTCTGAACCTCACCATGGCCAATCGCGTTATCACGGTAAGAACATGCGTCCAGATGGTCGCAATGGACACTGAGCTAACGATTTCTAGTTGGACCCATGGTGGAACCAAGCAGTAGAGCAGCAGGCCTTCTGTCGCGTCTTCCGCATCGGCCAAACTAAGGACACATCCATGACTCACCTATGCATCAAGAACACCATCGATGCCGCCGTCTACGCCCTACAAGATAGCAAGCAGGAGGGTATCGACGCTGCTCTGGACGATTCAAAGCGCAACGAGAAAATCACCGTCAGCGAGCTCATGAGTCTCTTCGGTCGGGTGGAGAAAGACGAGCATGGCGTCGCTTTCATCTTCGCTCACGATAGCAGGGATGACGACGAGAATGACGGTACGCACTCCTTGCCGCCGCCGCCGCCGCGCGCTGCTGGACCCGAGAGCGAGGATGAGGGAGACGGACTTGTGGATGAGGAGTGAGACAATGAAAGTGGGATGGAAGGGCATCTCGGCGGGCAAGGGTATCTCCATTTGGTTCGGTGACGAGAGCGGTTACCTCTGATCTTCAGGGATCCAGACATCACGACACAGCGGTCGAGGGATTGGGAAATATCTCGATGGGCAAGAAATGTTCCATTGGTTCTGGGTGCGAAGAGCGGCTACTACTAATCCTCAGGGATGCAGACATCAGAGATAACGGCCGAGTGTATCATTATGGGATACGGTACCTGGGATTGCCTCAAAGGGAGTGCGACCAACATTGGCCTTCGACATAGGCAACAGCATGTAGTTACATAGCAAGGGCCGAAAAGCAAGCTCATCACTGAAATGTCGCCCGTCTTGTCTCACTTTATGAACATCCTCGTGATCACTGTGCGACTCTCGGTGGCAGCTCTTCAGTGGTAACCACGTCAACTTCAGTCACCAGAGTATCCGGTACCAGCTTGTGGTCCAACGGAGACACGGTCGATGCACTTTGACGGCACGAAGCTTGAACCATGAAATCACACCATGCACGTCCTCCGTACACGCCAAAGGTTGTCAATTGAACCAGTATCTCACCGGTGCTAGCATGTATGTGATGTACCAAAGCTGCTGATACTACCGCTTATGACGGCCTAACCTAGTGAGATGCTCGAATTGAATATCTGTATTGTGTTAGTATCTCACTGGCATAAGGACGATTTTGACATAAGGAAGTCGCTGGTACTGCCGCATGTTGACAGGCTTGAGCGTGAACTGTGGGCGGAGATCGAAATGGTGGAGATTGGAAAGAATGCACGTGTTGGAAGTGGCCTCATCCCTGAAGTCTTCATTTCATTCTTTGCCACCAAGGTATCTGTAAACGACCGAGAAGTCTTTTCCCTTGCACTTGGCATCAGCGTCTACAGCAGTGTAGAGCTCGCGCGCCTTCTCACCAAGGAAAGGCGACACGTCAGCTTCCTCGGCGGCCTTGAGAGCAAGCTTGAGGTCCTTGAGCATGAGAGCGGTCCCGAAGCCGCCCTCGTAGTCTCTCCCAGCCGGAGCACCCTCTACCACGCCAGGCGCGGGGTTGTTGACTTCAGATGGCCAGCACTTGCCAGTAGCAGTGTTGATCATATCGGCCAGCTTAGCAGGGTCGAGGCCCCATTTGATTCCCATGTTCATCGCCTCACAGGTTGCGATGTTGTTCAGGGCGAGCAGGTAGTTGTTGGCCAGCTTGCCTTTGAGCCCGCTGGTCGGGGGGCCCAAGTGTGCCACGCGCTTTCCCATCAGCATGAGAATCTCACCGACGCGCGAGACGATATCTTCTTCGGCACCGATCATGAATGTGAGTTTGCCGGCGGCAGCGCCTACAACACCTCCAGACATGGGAGCGTCGACGAAGCGGCCTTGGCCACTACTGTGTGCTTGATTGGCCACTTCTGCGGACGTCATGGGGTCAATCGTGCTGCAGTCGATGAAGAGGCGTTCCTTCTTGATGGGCGTCTCTGTGAGGAGATTGTTGCGCTCCAGGATCTGCTTGTACACAGCCCTCACATGTTGAGGTTCAGGTAGGACAGTGATGATGTTTTCCTGGAATCGTGCAGTGTTAGCATGATGATACTTGAGGTGCTTTTCTTGCATGCAAATAAGGATTCTCTGAGTTCTTCAGATTTTGTGGATGGTTAAAAAGTAATCACGGACAGCATTGCACTGAGGATCATTTATATAGTTAAGTTTCTTCCTAAGAGAAGAGGTGGAATGGTGGTGGGACTGGACGTCCCGAAGGGGCGCGACGTACCGTTTGCTCTGCGACCTCTCGGACGGTTTTTGCGATCGTGACATTACCGACCTCTCCCACAAATTTCTGAGTGGCAGCGTCGTTGACGTCGTTGATGACCATGGTGTCGGACTTCTGGATCTTCTGGCGAAGGTTGACGGCCATGGGGTAGCCTGGGTTTGTGTTGTCAGCGGCCGACATCATGGAAATGCTGCTCGATATATCGAGAGACACTCACCCATCCTGCCCAATCCAATGAAGCCATAGCTAGCCTGCAACCTGTTACCAGTTGCGAAGCATCGCCGCCCAGCCTGCATGCCCATTGACCGTACACATTGCCTCCAGGGCGCGATTGTTCTTGTCGTTGCGCTCATCTTTTGGCTTTCTCTTGTGTATGCTGTGCTAGGCGCGCCAGCTCAGACTTCGGTTGGTGTAGCAGGTCGATCATCGAAGTCCTCTGCATCCGAGGTGGTCCAGCAGCGGCATTGGAGCTTGGAAGCTGGGAGCCGTCGGTTACCGAGAGGGGCTTTCGAACCCCTCGGCTTTGACTCGAGGTTCCTGCATCAGATCAAGACGGCCTGCGTCCGACCGAGCGGTGGGTATCCGTTCACTTGAATGGCAGCATTGGTGTTAAATACTGTGAAGGCAACCACTAGGAAGCGATGTCTACTTCGAAGTGTGGAAGCTCAAGGCAAAAAGAAGCCACACGCCGCAAAAGAAATACGCCAAGCGGGAAAGGATCCACTTTCAGACGCACGTGATCTACTGGCTGTCTCTAAAATAACCTGGCGTATGTCCATTGCATAGGAAATGGAGATGTGTGTCTTATGGCCAACGCGTTTTGAAGTAAAAAATCGAGAATCGTCTACTCAAGATCTAGGATACGCTGGACGTGTGGATGGAGCTGCAACAAATCGAACATCACTTTCCATTATACTATAGTCGCAGCACCGAACACATATTTGCTCGTCGCCATCGCGTTAAAAGACACGGCAGAAGTAAAAGAGAATGCAACAAACGTGTTCTTCACGGCATATGCACATCCACCAAGTGCCAGACGCCCATCTCCAAATTTTCCGCGCCAATGCTCCCATAAGCAAAAATCCAGTGATAAGCTGTAGCAATACTGTGCCCTAGAATGATCGGGACTAGTTGCAACAGACGCGAGAATAATAATGGTATCTCCGAACAGAAAAAGGAAATCAAGTAGAGGAATTTCTCGTCGAGGACTTGTAGTACAAAACGCTGCGGATATTAAAAAGAGAAGCCTACGCCCAGGGGAAGGCAGCAATGATGGTCGGTAAGAGCGCACTAAATGGCGAAGTCAGTAAAGTTCGTAAAGTCAGAAAAGGGATCGCGCAAGCTTACCCAAGAGCCAATCCAGCGGCAATACCAGTCACGGCTCTCCTCTTAATCTTCTCCTTGTGCAGCTCTGTCTGCACAGCCTTGACTCGCTTGGGACGCAGCGCCAGGGCCTCTCCTTCTTCTTCCTCAATCTCCTCTGCCTTTCTCTTGCCCTTTGCCTTGCTCGATCCCGTGCCGTTGATCTTCTCGGCTTCATGTACCATCGCGCGGGCTTGAGCGAGCATTGCTTGTGCGTCGGTGGGAAGCTCGAGCTCGGGGAGGCCTGCGGGCATTTCGATCTTGACCTTGGTCTTCTCGATATCTTCGTCGCCCTCGGGCGAAGGCTGCATGACGTTCTCAACTTCGACTCTCACGTTCTCGTTTGAGTGGCGCTCGGTGGCGGTGGCGAGCTCTCCGTTGATTGACTCGGCAGCCTCCTCGGCGATTGCAGCGGCTTCTTCTTCGAGCTTGAGAGCAGCGCGTCCCTTGCGCGGCTTGCGAGGTGTGGCAATTTTGCGCAAGGATGCATCCTTCTTCATTGGGGAGGCCGAGCGCAGGCTGCGACCGCGAGTGGAGCGACGACCATCGGGCTTCTCAGGTGACCTTCCAAGACCGTTTACAGGGTCCTTCATGCTGAAAGTGGGTGGCGACTGGATGCTCTTCTTGGGATCGCTGGTGCCGTGAGTAATAGGCTCGGGGTCGAGAAGCGCGGCGATCCAGAGTTTGATGCCGTACTCGTCCGCCAAGCTAAGTGCTGTGAAGAAAGTCATGTGAGCGCTGCACAAAGAGCATGTGAAGTCGGGCGAAAAGCTTACCTTGATCCGGGTTAATCCAAACGTTGCCTGCGACTTCTTCGCTCGATGCCTCTGGGAGTGACTTGATGTATTCCTTTTCACTAGACTCCTCCTCGACCGATGCGTACGGGAAAGCGGCTTTGAACATGCCTGTGGCGCTGATGTATCCGTCGCTGGATCGTCTCTGTCGCGTTTCTCCCATCAGCACTGACTTCTCCCATCTCGTCCAATCTTTTGAATCTTACCATCAAAAAGTACGCCTCTGGGTATTTCCTGTTCGGTCCCTTGATGAAAATGCCGCTCGAGCTCAGGTCACTGGGAAGCGGCACGCGCAAATGCGCGTAGTCGAGGACACCAAGGTTATCCGGCTTGGTCGCGTTCGAAGTGCCAACCTGGCCCGGCTTGACTTTCAGTTCGGTCTGTCCGAGGCAGCGACGCTCAACAAGGATCTCATCTGCAATGCGCGGATGGTTAGCTTAGGCGTCCTGTTATTAAAGGCGGGCGCTTTGAAGAATCGACATACGACTGGGCGCGCGCTCTTCGGCCAGCATAGGGTTCCTGTCCTCGGGGAGAATGCGCTCGACTGCCATTGTGATTGATGTATTGCGCGATTGCACTGGGCTCGATTGCGTGGGTGTAGGTATTGTTTGCGATGGACCGCGACGCGACGCTAGGTCTGTATGTTTCGGAGCTGTCGTCTGGCCGAGGACTTCGGGCGCGTTCGCAGGATGCGCGTTGTAATAGTGCGTGTATACGAGAAGCCGATGGTGTAGTGATTCGATCCCGCGTGCCAGGGCTCTTGAATGTTGCTGGCTGTGAATGTGGTGTGTCGCGAAGGGCTAGAGTGGTCGCGGGAGGAAATACAAAGAGAGTCCCGCCCGCATCACAGCCGACAGCGACAGGGGCCCACCACCCGCGGCATCTCTCTCTCTCTCGCGCATCAAAAATCAGTGGCTGGGTCATCAAAGTTCAGCCGTTGACGATGCCATCTCACATGACGAGCATGATGATCGAGAAGTCGATGTAAAGAAACTGCCCTAACCATTGCTTACACGTGAATTTCTCAATCATACTATGTGATAATCCACATGTACTGCGACTGGCTGTTCCCATCACAAGTCGTTCCATTTCAACACACTACACTAAGGTACTATACAAACATGCTCCGAAGCTCTGTGCTACCCGTGCTGTCACGTCTATCAAAAACGCCATGCGCCTACGCTAAATTCTGATCTCGCTTTCCCAAGAACCGTTCCATTATTCAAACCCATCGTCTCTTGTTCGCATACGCTCTAGTCCAGAACTTGAGCTTCCTGCACCTGCGCCCTCCACTTGCATTCCCTGCGATGATGCTCCTTCGTATGCAGCTGGAATCGCACCTAGTGGATCGAACGAAGCATTGGCTGTCGGTAGGTGCGCTGTGTGAGTGCTAACACTCTTGCGATGACCCATGGGCGGATTCAGGGCGAATTGTTCGGTTTGCTGCATGGGCTCGATCAATGTGTTCGAGTCGTCTGTGAGATCAAGGTGCTGGGGTCCTGCCCGGTTCGCCTTTACAGTGGTCTGTAGCGATGCGAGGAAGTTATGCATACTGCCAAACTCAACATTCGCCCCGCCCGCTGTGTACAACCGTGTGGCTTCATTGAGGCAGCTCTCTGCTTGGCTGTTTTTGTCTTGTTTCGACCATGCATCTGCGGCCAATGTGTGCCAGAAAGCAGCCTTACGCTTCCTCTCTCCTGTACCAAGACCGGCAATAGGTTGTCGCTCGCTATAGCAGAGAGCAGACCGCTCCAGTACCATTGCGTAGCCTGTCGGGCCGACCAGATGATCGTCCATTATCTTGCCCAGCCAGCGAGCAGAATCATCCAACGCGCCGCCACCTCGGAGTTTCAAGAGCTCAGTGCCGAGAATCAAGGTCCGAAGTGCATTGTACGGCGCGTTGACACGGGTGATGTAAGAGTAATACGCTGTTTCCAGATACTGGTCCACAGTCTCCGTTCGAGTCTTCGTACTGAGACCGCCAGCGGCCAAAAGCGTGCTTACTGCCGCCATCTCATTCGCGCCTGCATAGTACCTCCAGGCTTTATCATTCTTAAAGTCCTGGCAGAGTATTTCGTATGTGCCTTGTGCGAGCTTGAAGTCTCGAAGCATCATAGAGTAGTCAGCAAGTCTTCGCATGACTGCCTCCGGGGCGTCGGGCTTGTAGTGCCCTTGAACACTGTCGTAATTGCTTCCTACAGCACCAAGCGACGGCCCGGAAGATGAACGTCCGCCGAAGGTGGTGAAGCGTTTCGACAGCGACATGAAGCGACCACTGATGCCACGTCTCCTAGATGCGACCTGGTCGTTCCACTGTGCTGACGCCCGTTCCATGCTGGGTATCAGCGACTGCGTGACCATTTCACGCACGAAAGACCGGAGGGCATTCGCGTCGGACTCGAATATGCAGGGCGTTGGATCTTCTTCGTCGTCGCTCGTTTCACGTCGGATGATCTCTGCCAACTCCTCAGCTGCCGACATCCACTCGGGTTGTGGGAGTTTGATGACATCGTCGTCAGATGGCACGCACTGCGAGCTCCGTAGTCGTAGAAGATGACAGTGGAGGCCAAAGTGTCGCTTCATTTGATCGTAAAGGGCCATAGATTTCGAGATGTCGTCGTAGTCTTCGTCATGTATGAGAATGTAGTATCGTAAAAATTCGTTCAGAACCCATGGTGGAAGCTTGTGCTCCCCAGTGTTGGATGAGGCGTAGAGGGTGCGCAGTTCCTCGATTGGGTTTGGCGAGCGCGAAGAGATTGCTATCACAGTGGCGACAGGGTGGCTCATCGTCTCCGATGGGACCATGGGCATTCCAGAGAGAAGTCGCCGCAGATACAGCATGTAGAACGGAGAGTCGGACTGCGGGTCGCTTTCCATCGTGTCCTGCTTGTGGGTGAGATAATCCGCCTCAACTGGTCCAGACTGCTCTTCGGCGAAAGTGAGGTGTCGCTCGACCAGTTCCTCAATCTGAGCCACATCCCCACCTGAGCGAAGCCTCGCAGGCTTGAACTCCAAAGAAGATAGTCGCCTTGTTCCGTTCTGTGCCTGATCCCCAGCGGATTCCATGCTCCTCCTGTCCACCATGCGTGGGCTCTCCAAGCCGTCTTTGACACCTGTGAAACGGACTGCATAGTCATCCCAAGACCGACTTGCACCGCTGCTGTCTCTGATTGTGACCTTGCCTTGCACATGCTCACCGAACGGCCTGAGAAGTTCAAGCAAACCTCCATGTATGCCCTTGTGTCTGATGAGTTCTTCCGTATCACGCGAGGCAAGCACAGACACGTGCGGCGCAAATGCTCGTAGTATCAAGTCCTTGGTCTCACCACTGATATTCCCACCTGGTAAAGCTGGCGATGCCGGTCGCGCAGGACCTGTACCGCCCGGAGAGAATGGGAAGCCATTTTGTGGTGCGGCGGTCGGTGTCACTGTGCCAGATCCTCCAGACGAGCCGGGTGCGGTAGGAAGCGAGGTGGTCGACTGGAAGAGCGTTGAGAGAGATGCATTTGATCGACGGTATGGGAGACCAGCTATGGACGAGAGCGACGATTTGACAAGCCTTGACGGCTGACCCTTAGCAACATCGAGGTTCGTCTCAGAGTCCGAGTCCTGCGGTGATTGCAGCGGATCATCTGGCGTCGGTGTCATCAGAAGGGTGTCGCTGCTGTCCGGCAAAGCAATTGGCTAGGGTATAAGGCTGCTCTGGGCATTTGTATGCGCGAGCGAAGCTGGCGATCCTGTGTTGGTCTTGAGTCGGTATTGGTAGGTAGCCTTTCGATCGTTTGTTCGCCGTTCGTAGTTCGTGGTCCCTGCCCAATAGATTGGGGAGATTGGATACCAAGGTACGGGATGGTTACGCAGCCTGAGGTTGCTTCCACCGGGCTTCCCCCGGCATGTGCCGAGAGGTTTCGCGGCCACTCGTTAGTTGAGAAAGAGAAGGGAATGAGGCGATAGTACATCATTCACGTTTCTTGCAGGAGACAGAGGCTGATTCTACCATCATTTGATGATTCCATGCCAACTCTTGCGTCTGAGTGAATGCCGGCCCGTCACGTTGCCTTGAGTCACCGGCTTGCACAACTTTCTTTGTCGTGCAAACAGCCAACACTTTGCAAACACTCACTTGCCTTTCAATGCGCAGCCCGTCTTTACATGTCTCCTAGTCGTGTCGCCACATCACCCGAAGGCCATAAACGGAGAAAGCTCAGCTCAAGCCCGCCAGCGAGGCTCATCTCAAAACACACAAAAATGGGACCTGTCATGATCCAAGAGGTTGAGGACGATGTCAGTCGTCCCAAAACACTTGAGCTCAATGACATCGAGGCTACTCTCCGCAGGCTTCTTCTTGATGTCGCTAGCTACATCGATCAGCTCCCACCCCAGGAGGGTGAAGACCACGTTCCTCTACCAGCAGAGCTTGCCAATGAGCCAATCATCCTACGCTTCACTGGTGGATGGGTTCGTGACAAACTCCTTGGTGTCCCCAGCCATGACATTGATGTCGCAATCAACAAAATGACCGGCCTCCAGTTCGGTATGAAATTGAAAGAGTATCTCGAGATTCCCGGCAACCCAGAAAAGTACGGGCTCGAAGGCGTTGCCACCACGGAGAAACAGAGCGCCAAAGCTGGGACGACCGACAAATCGAAAACCGTCGGCGGTCTTCACAAGATTGAGGCCAACCCAGAGAAGTCTAAGCATCTCGAGACTGTGACTACGAGGATCCTCGGGCTTGACATTGATCTCGTCAACCTACGAAAGGAGACCTACACAGATGAGAGCAGGAACCCTCAGATGGAGTTCGGTACGCCTGAAGAAGACGCTTTGAGGCGCGACGCAACTGTCAACGCTATGTTCTACAATATCAACACGGAGCAGATTGAAGATTTCACCAATCAAGGTTTCGAGGACATGGCAAAGCGCATCATCAGAACACCACTCGAGCCTTATCAAACTTTCAAAGACGACCCTCTGCGTGTGCTTAGACTCATCCGCTTCGCCAGTCGACTAGACTACACGATCGATTCGGAAGCATTGGAAGCTATGAGCAATCCGGACATCAAAGACGCTCTAAGGAAAAAGATCAGTCGCGAACGGGTGGGTGTCGAACTGGAGAAGGCACTTCGCGGCCCGGACCCTCACGAAACAATGCGTCTAGTCCACGACTTGGGACTCTACTTCACCATCTTCTCCGACCCTTCCATGGACGACGCAAAGCACTACAGGCCGGACACAGAAGGCACGAGCTCGCTAATCAACGAGCTCGAGGAACTCCTTGCTAGTGGGAACGACTTGCCCGAGCTTCTCGTTAGAGACGTTGACGAGCGCTACATTGCATGGATCTTGACCGCAATCGTTCCTTACCGTGATGCTCCACAGCCCGAGCCCCAAGAGGCGAACAAAAAGGCACCCCCGCCTGTGCCCACAGGAGTCGCTAGAGAGGGGATCAAAGCCACGAACAAGATCTGCGACGTAATCACATCGTCTGTCCGCAACCTAAACGAGATCATGAAATTCGTCGACGGCGTTGACGTGCAGAAGCGACGTGCTCAAAAAGTGCCCGGACAGGAGGACCTCACAGCTCGCGACACGCTTGGCATGGCCGTGCGTCGTTGGGGTCCGACTTGGAGAAGTCAAGTGATGTATGCTTTGCAAGTCGAGCTGGTTGAGCAGCCTGACAACACTGATGGTAAGTCTCCCAGTAGAAGTGACGGCTTTTGAGCATGCTAACTCTCCCTTAGCAATCGAGCGCAAATTCACAACCTTCACTACCCACCTTCGCGACCTTGACATTCTCGACACCTACACGCTCAAACCGCTACTCGATGGCAAGACGCTGGCCAAAGCCCTGTCGACTCCACCCGGCCCATGGATGAAAGACGCACTCGACGTGGTCATGGCCTGGCAGCTACGCAACCCGGACGTCAAAGACCCCGCCGAGGCTATCGAAGAGGTGAAAAAGCATGGTGAGCTCACCTCCGCCCTCGCAAGCCACTTCCTCAAGCTTACCATCCGTCCGTTATTCGCAAAGGCCAAACCGGATAACGTGACCGAGCAGGGACGTAAGAAGACGACCGAGAGTCTGCCCGCGAAGTTGACTTCGGAGAACGCGGACGAACGTACCATGAAGCCGTGGAAGAGCGACAAGGACACACATGCCCTCGCATTGCTGAAGTGGGTCGTGGATAGTAGCCTTGATGAAAATTCCACCGAGCGTCTTTGGCCTCTCCTCGTCCCACCCATCCTCACTCTCGTCGACGATTGGGAAACAAAGTACAAGCGTCTCGGAGCAGACCTGCTGCACTCCCTCCTGCGAGCCACCTCGCCCTCCCTCCTTTCCCGCACCGGTCTCGGCTCAGTCTTTGAAGAAGCCCTCATGCCCTGCCTCACTTACCTCCCCTCGCTCACACCTGAGCCAGACTCCGTCGCGATCCTCCGCGCAGCATATCCAGCCCTCTTCACGTTGACCAGAACCCGTTTCCCCTTCCCGCCACCATCATCTTCCACGCCGTCCCCTCCCATCACGACCACCGACCCAAACCGCCCCGCCCGCGTCAAGGCCCTTGACACGATCCTCCGCAAAGGCGTCTTACACGCCTACGCCCACGGCAATAACCAATACCCCTCGATTACTTTCATCCTCTTCCGCAACCTCGCCACCCTCCTCACCGAGCTAGGCATAGACTCGGTCAAACATCTCCAACATCTCTTGCCAATGCTAAGCGAGTCTCTCATTCAAGCAGCCAAAACCAAGCAGAGTGGCCTGATAGTTGCTACGCTGCAGGCTCTGCAGTCTGTTATATTCAATTCGTGGCCGCGATTGTGGGAGCACAGGGTTGAGGTCATGAGGGGTTTGACGGTCGGTTGGTTGGTTCTGGAGGAGGGTGGCTTAGATGATGGGGTTGTGAGGGAGGTTATGGTGGAGACTGTAAGGGTTCTGCATGCTGCTATGGGGGAGAAGGAGGTGTTTGTGGATGAGTGTAGGGCTTTGATCGAGGCCGACGGACGTTTGGTGGGATTGTTGGGCGGCATGGTAGAGTAATCATGATACCTACGATTGAAGGTGATGTGAGGATACCTAATCTCGTGGGATGCTGCCTGCAGCTGAATACGAGTCCGCTGCCGAGTAGGGTATGGTATACTATCACGGTAGCGAGCGTAAAAACACCATGTTTTCATACCTTTCGAAATAAGTGCAGGATGGCGAATTCACCGCGCTGCTTGTGCATTGCGTATCATGTATTGCAGATAAGCGTTACTGCCTTGAAGAGTCGTGCCTGCCAACAGTCCTATCCGACCGACGAAGCAGACGACTCCGCATACTGCTGACAGACAGACAAACAAACAAACCACAAGAATAAACGCAAATTCAAGTCCCCACAGCGGGTTACGAACATGGAAACGAGCTCAATAAGAAGCGAGAGTTTTCCGCAGCTCCAAGACACATCAAGGGTCGCTAGAGCACCTGATTCATCACAGCCTACCGTGGATGAAAGGCTACCGGCTTCCAATCTACCGGTGAAACTGTGAAGCCGACGTCCCATGGTTCGATCGATACTTGCACACTTGATGACGGATGAGATCTTCTTCTTCCCAGCGACAGAGACGTGGAATTCAAGCTACTCGTGCAGCGGCACGCTTTCCACTTCCAGATATTGCGCTTTTCGCTCGCGCGCGCGGGATCATCGTCTCGGTCGGAGGCCCTCCGTCGTCGGTGGTTGGTGGTTCTGAGCTTGGCAAATTTTGGGGCCCCGATGCAGAACGGCTTTTGTGATTGGCAGAGCAGGGGAATGAGAAGATTGGACAGGAAAATCCAGGCAGGCCACGAGGTGTGCGCGCGCGCGCGGTTCGGCAAACCGTTGCCCGAGCCGGTAATCTGCTTCGCAAGCAAGCCACCCAGCGGTTTTTTTCGTCGTGGTGTGCGGAGGGTGCAACTGCAGGCGAATCCTTTTCCGTTGCATCCTGGCAAAGCGACGAGTCCGCGTCCTGCTGACGGGATTTGCGGTACCTTGCCTCGATCTCGACGGTCAACAGCATGCTTTGCATGCAGCGAAATATTGCATACATGTATATTTGCTGCTAGCTCGTGCAGGAATACTCGCCCAAAGTGGAAGTGGACTTGTTTTCTCTTGTAGGTGTAGCAGTACAGTACAGCTTGATAGCAAGCACGTCGGAGATTCTTCCTAAATCCAACCGTCGCTTGACCAAAGCACTCAATCCGCGATGCACGATGACGGGGTGGTTTGTGCCACCGGTGGACCTCGGTCTGGCCAGCGAGGCCCGCAAAAAGGGCTCCATACAAAATCAGACAAGACGTGAATAGGGTCGCGGGAGCCCACCTCACTATTGTTTTTGCCCTCGTCACGCTTCGGGCTGCCACGGCAGAGGCGTGTGGCCGAATGCAAGCGCCACATACGAGCTGCTCGAGTTCGCGTGCGTGACTTGGTATTGGGACCCGACTCGACCTTGGACTCGGAAGTGGTGGGAGGCGAGGAGTCATGGCAGAAGCTTGAGAAGTTACACGAATTTGCAGTGCATACATAACATGTCTGGTGTTATTGACTTGGCTGAAACACGCAAGCCACGAGATTCGGTAGGCCGGCAGGGACGGTGACAGGCTGGAGATGAGCGTACTGCAATCATTGTCGCAATGAGAGAGAGAGAGGAGCGCTTGAGAGCTGTCATAAGCCTCCTTGCGCTGGGGTGCATGTAGATGCATACTTTGGGCGCGCCCACGGCCTGGCCTGTCCCTGTCCCTGTCCTGTCGCCGCCGTGCCTTTCCTTTCCTTGTAGGTTTCCTTGTCCCTGTCTACATGATCCCGCCCGCCCGCCTCTGTACTGTACTGTACGTTCATCGCTCCGTCGACTCGGTCTGGTAGACTGGAGCTCATGGAAGTAACTTCGAGGGCTGGCAATAACAACAACAACAACAACGACAACACGAACCTCCATCAATGACAACATCGTCACCACCAACAACACATGCAAATAGCATCTGCACACTACATACAACAGCAAACCCACAACCAACAAACAACTCTTTACCAACGGCGACCGATCCATGGTGCCCTGCTAAAATCTAGCTGTGTCGGCTAGCGCACCCGCTATCACGGCAGCACAGGCCTCGACCACGACCAGCACCCACAGTGCACAGCATCACTACTCTCCGACCCTCTCAATTTCACGAGCTCTGCATCGCTGCATGCCCACCGCACCGCAGATTCCACTATTGCATCCCAGCGCATCGCATCGCGTTGCATGTTCGCCGTTGCGCCACCATCACACGCGCCGTGCTACTCTGCGCTCACAGTACGACGCAGACAACACAGTAGCTAGCCTGTTCCTCGTCCTCTCCGCTCCGCTCCCATCACCTACGCAGCCCGTCGTCTGTCCGCTCCGGGTATGCCTCGCTGAGTCGCGCCAATCTCCCGCCTCAAGCAATGCCCTTGTGGCCCTTTAGAAAGCGGCGGAGCGCTGCCACCATACGCGATAACACCACCACCGAGGATACGCCTGCACAGCACCCTGCTGACCACTCCAACATCGACGCCAACGAGCCCGCCATCCCGGTGCGTCGTCCGAGCACACGATTCTCGCAGCGCCTGGGACGCCGCGCATCGCAACAAACCGAAAAGCCCATCAACCTCGACTCCCAGGATCCCCAGCATTCGAATACCCATAGCCACGCGACACCTACGTCAATCGAAAAGGACGTTGTCCAATCGACCGCTCCGGCCCGAGGAAGAACAAGCGTAGAAGATATCACTGCGCTTCCTTTGAGCTACAACCTGGACCGATCACCTCACCTTCGACCTGTAGATACAGAACGCCCGCACATTCCTTACAACTTCCGAGACCACTCGACATCACAGACTAGCGTCCATCGACCAGACACTCGGTCTCAATCCCGACCCGGCACGGTCAGATCCAAGCGTAGTGCATACGACACCTTCCCTGTACGACGTCGCTCCAGCAAGAAGCGAAAAGACGACGACCGCATACGCGAAGAGGAAATCCGCGGCATGAGTGCACCAATTGCCGTGCCCAAGAGGCAGGGCGATGGCATCTTCAGGCGTGACAGCAAGAAGCGACGCAACTTCAGCAGCAACAAAGACTCGACCGTTTCCCTGCCTTATGGAGAGTCGATCCACTCAATGTCAACTGTCCCGGAACAACGAGGCTGGGAACTCGGGCTATTCGACATGTTCAGCCCTAGGCCTGCCATCCGGCTGTCTGGCACTCCCCAATATCCTCCGCCCAGCCCTTTTGCACAGCCACCCGTTTCACGAGACGGACTACATACACTGAAAGAAAAAGAACCGGTCGATGGTTTCAAAAAGAAGAACCAAAGGATTGGGGTCACCGCAGATGATATGGATGCGAGTGACCTCAGGCTGCTCATGGAGCGAGATGCAAAGCGCAGAGAAAGGCGCAGGCGGGAGCAGCAGGAAAAGCTGGACCGCAAGCTGAAAGCGAGAGCCGGTAGAGAGAGGGCTGACAGCAGCAAAAGGCGTCAAGAAGCCGAAGAGGCCAGAAGAGAGCAGGAATTGAGGGCGCGGGTGGAGGAAGAGAGGCAAGCGAGACAGATGTCGCCACCTACAGCTGTGCATCCGGCCCTTCGAGATGAGCCACACCTCAACTCAGAGGAAGTGGTTGGACTTGGCATTGGTGCGCAACAGCAGTCAGATCTGCCTATGGAGGAAACCGAAGATCCATTCAGAGATCCGCTACCCTCGCCAGCACCCGAAACCGATCCCTACCTCGAGATGCGACAGCATGGCCTGCCTGGAGCGTTCACGCCGATGGAGACACCTATGGAGGATCCCATTGTGGAGACTGCGCAAGCGGTCCGCTATTCGCAGCACACACCACAGATGGCTACTCCACCAATGTCACCAGTCAACCACAAGGCGCCCGCGCCTATGCCTCCGCCACTGCTGACTACTGAGCGACAAGAAAGGACTGCATCACTGCCAGAGGCTCCCCCGGGTATGCCCATTCTTCTGGAAGAGCGCAGGACATCCGAGCCACGATCGATCGAGTCGAGGCGTGCCGGAGGCTGGGCCACACTTTTCCGCCGTGGCGGCACCAAGAAGGAGACTGGTCTCAAGTCCCCCGTCTCGGAAACATCCTTCACGAACACCTCGCGGGAATCGATGTCTCGCGGTCCCATACCGGCGCATCTGCTTGGGAACGAACGCTCGCCATTCCAGCGCAACAAATCTGGCGCCCCGACACGGACTCAGAGCAAATTTAGGGAAGACTTGCCTGAGATGCCCATGTCGCCACCAGAGTCACGAGTTCAGTCGCCCGATGTGCCAGATCTTCCGGTAGGCGCTGCAGCTATTGCGGCAAGCCACAGAGGCAGAGCTTCGCCTAGGCCCATTGATCGTGCGAACGTCCGCAGCCACACATCCGAGCCTGAAACAAGCGGCGTGCCTCGCTTCGATACTCCCGTCAGTCCCAACGGTCGTGGCACTGGATTGATGTCTGCATCGCTCGCCTCTGTTGACTCGGAGGGTTCGTGGCTCGCCAGTGGCGGGTCACTGAAGCGTGGTTCTCGATCTTCCCAACTCAGCCGAAGCATCGGATCTCTTAGCAAGCGTCCTCACGAGTTCGTCGGCAGCTACGAAGACTTGGGAGGCCACGACAAGGATGCAGAGTATCTTGCACGCCGGTCTTCAAGAAGCCCGGATGCCCAGAAGCAACCGCAGAGATCACGCCGTACAAGCACGCCTACAATAACTGGTGCTGATGAGGAGAGTGTGCTTGGCGAAGAGTCGCCCGATGTATCCAGCCTCACCGCGCCATTGACTATGCACGGCAGCGTCCGCCGCAAGCCCACCCTCGTCCACCGCGACCCCATCGCTCGCTCACGAGAGGGCCTTCTTGCCGAGTATGCCACCGGTGAAGTCGCTACCATCGAAGGCGCCGCCAACGACGACGATTTCGAAATGGCGACCCCTGCGAGGGATTCTCACGTGCACCGCGCAAAGTCTGTGTCCATTGGCGGCAGAGGACATGCGAGGAAAGTGTCTGCTGGTAGCGCCAAACTGCTCGACCTCCCGCCATCTAGGCAACAGAGCGTCTCTCCTGTGGAGAAGAAAAGAGCAAGCTCTGCCTCACTCTCGAAAACCGGCTGAGCCTCGAGAGTCTACAAACATGAGAGTTGATCCTCCATCTGCATTTCCGACACTCACGATAACATGGTCCGTTGCGTCGGCCTTTTCGCGCCCTCGAAAACATCACGAGGCTTGCAATCCTTTGATTTCTGCTTTCATTTTACTGTTCGCGGCATTCTCCTTACTAATGCGTTTTCGATACCCATTCGGCTTTTCCTTCTCCCCGGATCTTGCTTCCTTGTTTCGACACTTCCAAAATCACGGGTTCGACAGGGAGGAAAGAAGAAAAATTTGGTCAGATGGCTGGCTGTGTGTACCTTTTCTTTCCTTCTAATTTTACTTCCGAAGGTGGAACGCCCGCTAGACGGTGACGAAAGCAAGGCGCGCTCTCGAGGATGCTTTGGCCGTCCTTTTCTACCTTCTGCTTCTTCTCCTTATTATCCCCTTGTACAGTATGGAAAAAAGGAGAGAGAGGCCCGGCGGAGGAAGCCCTTGTATATGCCTAGGTAACAGGGTGAATAGGTTAGAATAACGGGCGCGAGAGACCATAATACATAGTTTCTCGAATCGAACGCAGGCTTGAATATCTTGATATCAAGTCTGTTTTCTTGTATGTACACACACCCCTTGTTCGCACGAATTCTCTGCTTGCATGACCACTACTGTACGTAGGTACTGCTCAAATGTGACTTTCTCATTTGTTTGTTCGCGTTAGTATTCCAAACTGAGACCTTAGGTACTCCCTACATGCACCCTGTTCAGACGATGTCCTCTATCTCTTGTCACTACTACTACTACTGTACTCAACGTTTCTTCCAGCTTCTATGCAGTGCATGTATGCACATGTACTGTACTCCCAAGATGCACGTGTTAGTGCCTACATGTCCGTCTTCACGCTGCACATGTACTTCACTTTGACATGTCATGCCATGAGATGTCGAATCACGCCACGCCCACATGCTGAGCTCCGCCATGCTACATGTGCGCCTTTGCCACGAGGGGACGAAGTGAGGAAGACGTGATAGGTGCATGCATGCATGTGTGCCTCGAACGTTTCTTTGTGCGTGTGTTACTGGTGGGATCGTTAGGATTGATTGGGGGTGGCGTTGGTGAGATGATGAGGTAGGAAAGACTTTGTTGTCGTTTGATTTGCGATGAGCGATTTGATTATCGTTACAGCAGTCGAGATCATGTTAGAACGTACCAAGGAGGTGAATCATCCTACCCTTGCGAAGACGGCCGAGGGATTCCGATGCTTAGTAATAAGAGAGAAGACGGAGACGAGACGCTTTCAAGCAGCACCAGAACCATCGAAACATACTTCGCCATTTGTCAGTCTTTTCATCCCACCGTCGGGCACCTTCCATTGTATACCTAATCATTTGCCTTAGCTCAGCATCGTCATATATATACACACCCACGCCTCACTTACATTCCAACATGTCCCGCACAATCTTCAGTCGCGCTCTCCTCGCCAAAAGCCTTAGACCCACATCGTCACTACTCAGACCCCTCACCTGGTCTACTATCGCCGCCACAAACACTTTCTCCAACCGCACCACAAACACAAACAACTACACATTCCAAACCCGCCAATACTCTTCCAACATGTCTACCGGTGTCCACAACCTCACCTCGTAAGTCCAACTTGTCGCGCGCCCACAAGCGCTCCCTTGCGACCCCGTCCGAGTCCGCGCAGCGCAGAAAACTAACATAATGTCTTCGCGACTGTGTAGTAAGGCCGACTTCGATGCCGCCCTCAACGAGTCCGGCGTGATGGTCGTCGACTTCTTCGCCACCTGGTGCGGTCCCTGCAAGGTCATCGCTCCCCAGGTTGTCAAGTACGTATTCCTCGCGCACCCCCAGAACCCGATGACAAATCCAAAAAAGAGACAGAACGTGCATGTCGACAGCAGTGCAGCGACAAGACAAGACAAGAACAGGACAACCACACTAACAGCACCACCCTCACAGATTCTCGAACAACTACACCAACGCGCGCTTCTTCAAGGTCGACGTCGACGAGGTCCCCGAGGCCGCCCAGGAGCACTCTGTCCGCGCCATGCCCACCTTCCTCATCTTCAAGGACGGCAAGCAGGTCGGCGAGGTCGTCGGCGCCAACCCGACCGCCCTCGAGGCTGCCATCAAGGAGCACGCTTAGATTCCTTCATCATCATTACATCATCGACCGAAGATAAGACTCAAAAATGAAAAATCACAAAAACACACTTGATTGAAAGGCTACGGATATGATCGATAGACTCAGGGTGGATTGATCATGACGAGGGATACTGTCTTTTTAAGTGCTTTCTGCGCCATACATGGTGGATAGAGAGACTCTTGTCGCGCGAGGGACCACGCTCGAAATTGAAAACGAAAAGGCTATGAAATCACTCTTTGTGCACTTGCCCCTACATGCATCTGTTCGAGGTCTCGAGTCCGCTTCGAGGCTGCCGACGAGCGAACTCGTACAATAACACCTAAGTCATGGCCGTCTTGACTTTAGTTTTATATGAATGCCGCCAGTCCACCATCCTCTTCGAAGTACCGAGACGAAAAGCGTAACTCGAGCCGCCACCAGTCCTCCATGCATCTCTTTGTTCGGGAATCACCGTTTCCGAATCAATACAATCGGGTTTTCATCCTATCACTTCGCGAATTTCGAGGAATCTCACAAACGTCGCTGGCGACGAGTTAACACCAACCCTAACCCTACTCATGACATTTCCTTCCATTGCAAATTTACATCCCCTCAGCCTCTAGATCGATATAGTCTAATACGTTGGTAGCGATATGTCGCGACTATCATGTGTTCATTAAGGCGGTGGGAGTCGCTCGTTTTGTGTTGTTTTGGCATCCTACGTTGCTGTTGGTCAGTTTGGACATGAAATCAAGCAGAGGAGAGGAGGCAGTACTTCGTCTATGACTCGAAACACATACATTATCATTGATAGTGGTGACACCCTCAGCACGACAGCCCGGTCTCTACACGGCTGAGGACTAGGTAGAACCGTCTGATATTGCGATTCATTGCCACCATGGATTGTCCGATCGACCTACTGACCGACTGATCAACCCACCCGTTTCGCGTCTGCATCGAATCATACTGGATTACGAGCACCCTTCCGCTCAAATCGATAACCTGGAAAGAAAAACCAGAACACCCACACCAGTCCACCTACCCACCTATCGAACACTCCACCCACCATCCAAGGCCCGACCAACACTCCTCAAAACCCTCTCCCCACCCAGCGGACCCGCAAAAGTCTCGACCCGCTCTCCAAGCGTCATGGCGATGAAAGCCTGGAGGCCAAAACGAGGACCTCCAAAGCCTCCATCACTCCCAGATCCGGCAGGAGAAGACAGGTCCTTCTGCCGGAGACCTCTCAGCACGACCTGCGCAGCAAAAGCGTTCAAGCCAGCGGCGCGTAGCCAGCGCTCCCACATTGTTTCGTCGCGCATTAGACAGAATGGACCGTCGGCATGGCCGTTGGTGTCAGGAGCAGCACTTTGACTTCCCTGGTGGTAATGGTGGGAGATAGCGGCCGCAAGCCAGTTCGCTGTTTCGATGTCTTCGCCTGGGATGTAGAGAATTTGAACTTCTGGGCTTGGGGAGAGGCTTGTGACTGTCCAGGCGTTCAAGTCTGAGAGGGCGGCGCAGTCGAGGTTGTCGAGGGGGGTTACTGCTGAGGCTATGGTGTCCTCGGGTTGGAAAGGGTTGCTACTGCTTTCCTTCACGAGAATGATGAGTCGTTCGTAGCGAGGAGCTATAGAGGAGATGCGAGCTCGCAGACTGCCCACGGTAGTTGGAGGTTGGCCTGGTAGGGGCTTCTGTTTGAGTTTCTGGAGGGTTGTGAGGATTACGCCTGTTGATGGGGAGATCGTTAGGTCAGCTTCTTCTGTTTGACTAGACTTGCATAACAGATCGAAGGCGGCTTCCCGCTCGCAGATGTCGATGTTGGGTAGTGCGGTCTGAAGGAGGCGCAGGAGCCGACGGTTTGCTGCCATGAAGGCGGATGAGACTATGTTTGGGATCTTGTGGTGCGCGGCAATTTCATTCAATTCGGGTACCGGGACGCTGATGCTTGGTGTTTCTGGTCCCCTTTCCTGCCGATTATCCAGCTGTGGCACCAAAATTGCAGCTGGTGCCAGATTCGATTGTGGCGCAGGGAGTGCAGAAGGTAATGCCGTGGGTTTACCCTGCTCTTCGCCTACTAGCTTTGAGATGCGTGGTGCCTTTCCTCGAAGTTGCATGAAGTGCGCGAGACCATCGCCTTGCATGAGATTGGCGGTAGCAGCTGAAGTTCGGGAAGTAGCAGTGATAGGTATCACTGAAGGTGTTGGAAGATCTCGGTCCACACGTGCTGTGAAAGGTTCCAGGTCGTTCTGTCGCTTTAAACTCAGGAGGTCTTGGTCGATACCAAGCGGCATAGTAGGCGCATACTCTAGCACTCGCACTTCCTCCACTTCAATGTCGCTTTCGAAATCACCATCTTCGAAGACGGCTGGCTCGATCTCGTCGTCGTCATCACTCTCGTAACGTTGAGGGTCTCTGGCGACCATAGGCTGAACATCGATATCGCCACTATGATCGTCGAGTTCCAAGCCATCAAGAAGTATGCCGAGAGAATTGTCATCGTCAAACTGCTCATGAAGGTCGACTTTAGCCATGTGCAAAGGAAACGGAGCCCACATCAGAGTCCTCTCGAGCTTGGAGACACCACTCCACTTGCGCGTATCTTTGAGGAATTCTTTGCTGAAGGTTGAAAGCATTGTCTGCCGAGTCCGTGAAGTTGTTTTATCGGACCCGAGGTTTCCATGTAACTCCCAAGGAGGCTGTGCTTGTACAGGCTCAAGATGAGATATCCTCATCCTCAAAGTTGTGTCAATATCAACGAGCTGCTCGTTCTGTAGCTGCTGCTGAACCGACTCGGAGTCACGTTCGATGATATCTTGGAGCTCAGCCGCTTGCTTCTCAGCGATCCCAGATAGCGTGTCAGAGCTTTCGGATTGCGGATCAGGAAGTATGGCAGCGATACCGGGATCGAAATGCACCTTCTTGAATCGTTTGGCGCTCGATCCTTCGTCATCAGAAGTGGGATCCACGTGATCTTGTGGCGTGAGGGGAGGTTCAAGATGTAAGCTCCAAACGCGCTTACGAGCCAGTGGAGAGCTAGAAGAGGGGACTGCGGTGTATGAGTCGATCGCAGCGGAGATTTCTTGAGTGGTGAACAAGGGTTCATCAGACGGCATGACGTCCGCGGATTGTTGGTCGTTGAGAAGGTCTTTCTCTGCAGCAGCGGCGTCGTTGGCGATGAGATCTTCAGGGGTGGAAGTCAAGTCGATTTGCATGGCTTCTGGAGCAGGAGTGGAAGGGCTGTAAGGCGGTGTCACGGGTAGCAGAGGTGGCGATACGCGGATCGCTTTGCTTCTCTGCGAACGGTCAGATATGGAGCAACCAACCGAGAAGGATACATGTACATACCTTGTACGACTCGTATAGTCCATCGAGGAGTTCGACATCTTTCCCATTCCAAAGACCATGCAGATCGCGAAGCAGCTCCACTGTCTCTTTGCCAGCATCAAGCTTCTCGTTCTCTAGCTCGCGATCAAGCGAGTGCTTTTTGTCGATCTCAGCTCGCGGGAAAGCGATCCCTTCATCCTTCTCAGTGTCGAGCTGATAACGATCAATTCCTTCACTGCATAGCCTGACCTCATTGCGGCGCCGTAAAGTAAGCATCTCAACATCGTGGTCCCTTGCAAGTAGGGGAAGCTCCAACTTCAGCCGGTGAAGACCTTCTGATTCCAACGGAATATCTATCGGATCGAGCTCAAATAGCTTAGCAGCTCCCAACAACGACGCCAAGAAAGTTGCCGTGTCCCTGTCGACATCCAACCGTTCGCGTTTTGAGCTCTCCCACACCTCGGACTGCAAGGTTTCGGCGCGAGAGAGTCCTGGAGGCTCCTCCATATCGATGTAGATGTCTTCAGAAGGTAGCGGGATCAAATCACTGGAAAGTGGCTGATCAAGAGGAAGGTCTCGCAGCAAGCCGTAGAAGCGCGCGTAATCCATTGGGGAGTCGAGGTCAGGCTCGTCACCTGTGTCGTCGCTTTCCATGCTCGTATTACTTTTGGGTGAGTCGAAAGTGATGCCGCTCGTGTACGTGGTCGGGCTCATTTCGCCAGATTGCTCCGGGAATTGCGCGTGTGTCGCCTGGAGTGAGGTATCTAGGTGCTCGTTTTGGGTGTCGAGGTCATTTGATGTAGACGTGTCATAGCCATAGCTCGTCGCCAGCCTCCAGCGTCCAAGGTCCAGGTCTTTCAGCGAAACAGTCTGTTGCTGTGGCAAGTCGCTGGATGCTGATCCGTGGCCATTGTTCGAGCCGTATTCACTGTTCGGCCCATACTCGCCGAGAGGGACCAATCGCCCAGTCCAGTCCATGGTCAGGACGAGTGGTATCTTCTGTCTGCAGAAGAATAGAGTGAGGACATTGATGAATGCTGGTGTAGATGCGCGTAGGTCTAGATACCTGTATAGAGCTTGAGAAGAGCAAGTGAAGTCATGTTAAGCTTTGATGCTGTTGCTGAGACAGGAGCGAATGGCGACGCCCTCACTGGAAACGCATACCACGAACCCTCACACGAGCGAGAAGGGCCGCTTCCATTGTTCGATTGCTTCGCTGGCCACGATTTACTCACCATTGCCAGTTGTAAGTATCAGCTTCGAGTCCTCTCTATATTAGCTGCACAGTAACAAACTCATTAAAGGTAGCGGAGCTCCTCGACAGATTCCAAAAGGCCTCGTTAATTCTTTTCTGTTGCCCTTTGAGTAGAGCTACTAACCATTTTGCTCAAAGAATTCATCTTATTTTGTGTAGTCATCCCGTATGTAGCAGCCAAGCGCTCAATTCAATAACGCCACGCTCATGCAAATCGTGATCGCTGGCTCTTGGTGGCATTCGAGAGGAAGAATGGGCGACGTGTTCTAGGGTGCTGGGCTTCGCGTGTTCAAACATCCATGCCTACCCGTTCACCCATTTTCCTTTGTGCAAGCAAGCAAGCATGATCTCTCCCGCCCTGAGACCCCGGGTATAATCTTTCTCTGACCCCACCGCGCCCAAGTCTTTTCCCCAGACGGTGGTCCCAAGAGAAGGCGCTTCCAGTGTAGAACGCTTCGTCGCGCGCAACCACATCCCCCAATCCACTATCTCCGGGCATGCTCCTCTTATCCGTCGTATGAAAGAGAAGACCCCCAAATCAGGTCTCCATAGCATCGCCATTCGCACCGTTCTCTCCATCCTTGTTATTCGCCGAAATCCACAGCACGTTGTTGCAACGGATCAGGACCTGGCCGAGCACGCCCTGGTTCTTGCCATCGATCCACTCAACCGCGCCACTGAGCTGCACGTTCATGTAACTGTCGACGCTGACCAGGCGGCCGGTGTACTCGGTCTGGCCCCACTTCAGGCGGATGCGCACGTCGGCGTCGACGAGCGATTGCAGCATGGGCCGCGGGTTCATGGGGACGAACTGTGGGATTGGGATTAGCCCGGGATCTTACAACAGCAGTTTGGAAAGATTGACAGGGGTACGTACGCTCATATTTGCGGATTCCTGTGTCTACTTCTTCTGCGTTTCTTGTTGCGGTCTGCGATTCGCGATCGTGGTTTGTGGTGAGAGGTCTTCAAGTCGCGCAAGCGCTGGGTCGTTCGTGTGCGGGTGTTCGGTTGAGCAGTTTCTGAAGCTCTAGTAGAGAATCGTTTTCGCGCTTTGAATGCTCGTGGGGATTGTGAAGTGTTTGTTGGTCGCAACAATGCAATGCAATGGATGCGCTTCTGCAACTGCTGCTACAGCGCGGGCGCGCTAGCGTGGATGACTTTCGCCCGAGTCAAGAACTTGGCGTTTATGGAAACCTCAGGCGCGCGAGTTTCATGAATTCCGTGCCATTATTCTCACATGCAATGCAATACAGTGACCAATCAAGGTGCTTTGTACATGTGATTGACGCGCGGTGCTACGGCACAGAGGAAAACTAGGTACACTGAACAATCCTCATGATTGGAAGATATTCCGCAACCACGCTTCCACCAAGTCAATTCCAGATGGTCTCAGAATGCTCGAAGAAACGAGAGATGGAGGCCATTTTGATGAAACCACAACATAGCGCTTCTATTTCATAGACATAATTAACATAATTCCTTGAGCCGAAGCTTTCTAATCACAGTGAAGAATGTATCCTCTTCTGTCGCTCGATCCCTCTGCGCCATGTATGATGCGAAATAAAACAGCCATGGGCGCCGGGCAACTCCAGCGTTCTTCATCAATGACAACGTCTTGTCTTTATAAAAAAAACCATTTCATCAGACAGGTATCTTTCCTTGTACCGTCGCTTGCTCTTGCTTCCTCTAGCCCTCGAACTCCTTGATACCGGCGTGGTACTTTCCAGGAACGAGAGCGAGAGGGACGATGCCGGAAACGTGCATCTCGGGACCGAAGACGTGCATGTCGAGGCCGAGCTCAATGCTGACGGCCTTGATGTTCTTGAGACCCTCCTGGTAGTTGGGACCGGCGCGGCGGACCCAGATCTGGACCTTGTGCTCGATGAGGAGAGGTGCGACCTCACGGAGAGCGCGAATGACACCCTTGAAAGTGGAAGCGACCTGTGGCGAATCTGTTAGCGGGTTGTCTTCAAGTCGTTATTCCAAGGAAAATGCTTACGTTGGTGAAGTTGGCAATACCACCACCGATGAACAGAACCTTGCCCTCGGCGTGCATAGGTGCGCGGAGCATGAGGTCGAGAACAGTGCGGGCGTAGTGGAAGGTCTGGGTCTCGGTGGGAGCACCGGAGTACTCGCCGTAGTTGGCAAGCTCGGAAGCGAAGCCAGCAGAGGCGATGGCGTCGGCGTAGACAACGGAAGCACCGCCACCAGCGACGAGAGTCCACACGCGACCAGTAGAGTTGAGGATGGTAAGCTTGAGGGAAGCACCAGTCTTGGCATCCATCTCAGCAATGTATGCCTCCTCCTTGCTCATCTCACGGCCGAAAGGCGCAGGGAACTCCATGGGAGGGCCGGCATCAACAGAGACCTTGCCGTCTTTGGAGGCACCGGCGGGAGTGCCGAGAGCAGCGGGGGAACGGGCAATGGCCCACTTGACACCGCACTCGAACTCAGCGGTCTGGTCAATCTTGGCGGCAAGATCGAGGAAGTAGACATCGGCGGAGGTGACCTCCTTGTTAGGGATAACAACGAGAGGGTTGATCTCGAGGTAGGTGAACTGGCAGTCGACGTAGACGGCGTACAGGCGGGAGATGAAGTCAACGAGAACGTTGTGGACACCAGCAGGGACCTTGCTGAGAAGGCTCTTGGCGATCTGCTCGTTGCTGGGGTACTCCTTGAGGTCCACGGGGATGAGGAGCTTCTCAGCCTTAGCGTCGACATCACCGACCTCGACACCACCCTCGTGGTAGAACAGAATCCAGTCACCCTGGATGGAAAGTCAGTGGAATTCTGAAAAGAGCACCTGGGACTACTCGTGGCAGATTTGCTGCAACTTACCTCACGGACGGAGTTGATGTTGATGTAGTATTCAGTCTCCTGGGGGTGGGGCACGAAGGGCTCGACGAGGAAAGTCCTCAGGTAACCCTCGACGTGCTCGACCTTCTGGAGCTTGTTCGCGCGCTCAGCAACCCACTGCTTGGCCTCGGGCCAGGTAGCGTTCAGCTTGAGCAGACCAGACTTGCCTCTCCTCTTGATAAGCTGGTCGGGCTTTGCGACGAACTTGGCACCGGGAGCGAGAAGGAAGGGGAAAGTGGCCTCGGCGGCGTCAAGGACACCCTGGACGTTGTCGCCATCGGCAAAGGTGATGGAAGCGAGCTTTGCGGGAGGGTTGTGGGTTGCTTGCGCGGGGAGAGGAGTAGGCTTGATCACGGGTGCGCGGGTGAGGTGGTAGTTGAGGATGGCCTTGCCGTCGGCCTCGAGGATCGACTTTGCGGACATTGTGTGTGGTGTGGAAGTGGGGGTTTAAAGAGCTGGAGGAGCGGATTGTAAGCAGATGCAATGGCAGCAGAGGAGAATCGAAAGAGGTGGGATGTACTGGATGTGGATGGATGAGGAGATGACAATGTTTGGGAGGAGGGGATCGAGAGGGAGAAGATGGCGGGCGGTGAGAAAGCTAGGTAGGTAGTGAGATGCAGTGCTGAGAGCTCGCGAAGTCCGAGTGTGCCTGGAAGACGGGGTGCGGGAGTGGACTCAGGGTGTGGCAGCTCAGCGCGCTTTTTCGAGGCCTCGCACAAAATCGTACTACTTTCACGAAGCGTTGGTAACACTTTGCTGTCGACTCGAGCATGGACCACGGAAATTGGTCGCGTGGGTCGACAAAACGTCCGATGTGTTCTCGAAAGTCAAGGCCGGCACCGGCACAGGTCCCTGGCGGCGGGAGAGCTTTTTTAAAATGGCTCCGGCTGGCTGGCTGGCTGATGGAGGATTGAAAGGAAGCTGACTGCAGACTTACTTTCGGAGTGTTGGTGCAATGTCCGGGAATGAGTGTGTTGTTGCTGGAGTGCGGAGGGTGTGGATGTGATGGAAGGAAGAGGAGTGGTAAATCGAGTTGAGAAATGGTCGCAGCACAATAAACACAACGCAATTGTTTTGGAGGGCGCTCTTCCCTGACAAGCCTCTCCCCTGCCAGCTAGCGTTGAGATGTGAGAGGTGCGCGGTGGGCGGCGCGGCGATTTCGGCTCGAGCCTATGTGATCAACACCGGACGAAACAATTGGCCGCCGAGTCTAATAATATGTCTCTCGCCGGCCTTGTCTGACACTGACATCTGGACATCCGAGCAGTGGTGGTGATTATCACACACACCGCATGTCTTTGATCGGCAGAGTTAATGCAGTGCGCTATACAGTAGGCTGTGCATGGAAGCGGCGGTATGGTCGTACTAATAAGTTACAGCACCTATACTGCAATTGCTGTATGGTATTATTGGCAGCACTCTGCGGTGTCGAGTCGAAAGTCCAGTTGAGTCCTCTGTGTGGGGAAGAGACTAAAAAGCATCCACGACTTTCGCCCCAAACGCTTGCGAGTCAATGCAGCAGATAGGTACTGCGATGCGATGCTGCAAGACGATAACAACGGCAGCACCAACATGTGGATGAGGTCCCAGCAATATGGGTTGAATGTCCGTTGGTGATGTATCCCAGTCTGTCTCGCTGCAGGGCTGTCGATATTTGGGGCCGGATCGGGTCTCACGCGGCTCTCCTCTCTCTCTTCGCAGATTCATGGCCGGGGAATAGGTGAAATCCAGGTGTCAAGCTAAAGGCTGGTAGCGCGCTCGGGAAGTTCATTGGGGAAGCCGCCCGCAGTCAACACCAGGGATCGTAAGACGCAGGCACAGCTCCCTAGCTCAGCGCTCAGCCTGGCTGGTCAATTATTGCTCGCACCGCCAGTAGTCCGTTAGGAAGTCCGTCCAGTGTGTTTGCCATCTCATCTCACCACCATCATTGTCTTCCTCTTCCTTCTCTTCCTCCACATTCACACCACACTCCCTCCCCTCCTATCCTCCTCTTTCCCCTCTCTCCCTCTCCCACAATCGCTCATACCAATTGTAAGTTCGCAGTCCTTCTCTTGCTCACCGCCGCGTGCGTGCCCCTCACACCGCGAGAATTTCTGGCGGGCAGACTTGAAGCTTCTCAGGAGCTCCAATGCCTGCCGCCGCCAACACTTTCTTGCCCTTCTCAATCCTACATTTCCGTTGAGACCGTTTGCGACAACCCAATAAATCTTTCTTTCCTCCTCTTCAGCAACTGACCGCGCATTTCTCACGCAGGAAACACCCTCATCCTCCCACTTTCAACCCACACACAGCGACAATGGCTCCGGCTGCTGTCCCCAACGGCGAGGCTTCCTCTGCCAACGACAACATCACACGCTTCGCCCCTCCCAGCAGGGCCTTCACTCCTCAGCCCGACCACAAGCTCTTCCACCCCAAGACAAGATGTTTCGTCTAGTATGTTTTCCTTGCCTCAAGAATCACAGCACCGCGAGAATCCCGCTGACAATCGCAACAGCGGAATGCAGACCAAGGCCGTCCAGGGCATGCTTGACTTCGACTTCATCTGCAAGCGCAAGCAGCCTTCCGTCGCCGGTATCATCTACACCTTCGGCGGCCAGTTCGTCAGCAAGATGTACTGGGGCACCACCGAGACTCTCCTCCCGGTCTACCAGTCCACTGCCAACGCCATGGCCAAGCACCCCGATGTCGACACCGTTGTCAACTTCGCCTCTTCCCGTTCCGTCTACCAGTCCACCATGGAGCTCATGGAGTTCCCTCAGATCAAGTCCATTGCCATCATTGCTGAGGGTGTCCCTGAGAGGCGTGCACGTGAGATCCTCCACGTCGCCCAGAAGAAGGGTGTCACCATCATTGGTCCCGCCACCGTCGGCGGTATCAAGCCTGGTGCGTACAAGATCGGTAACACTGGTGGCATGATGGACAACATCGTTGCCTCCAAGCTCTACCGCAAGGGTTCCGTTGGTTACGTTTCCAAGTCTGGTGGTATGTCCAACGAGCTCAACAACATCATTGCCCAGACCACCGACGGTGTGTACGAGGGTGTTGCCATTGGTGGTGACAGGTACCCCGGTACCACTTTCATCGACCACATGCTCCGTTACCAGGCCGACCCTGAGTGCAAGGTCCTCGTCCTGCTCGGTGAGGTCGGTGGTGTTGAGGAGTACCGCGTTGTTGAGGCCGTCAAGTCCGGCGTCATCACCAAGCCTATTGTCGCCTGGGCCATTGGTACCGTCGCTGGCATGCTCACTACTGAAGTCCAGTTCGGTCACGCTGGTTCTTTCGCCAACTCTCAGCTCGAGACTGCTGCCGTCAAGAACGAGACCATGCGCGCCGCTGGCTTCCACGTTCCCGAGACTTTCGAGGACCTTCCCGCGGTCCTCTCCAAGGTCTACAAGGACCTCGTCTCCCAGGGCAGCATCAAGCCCCAGCCCGAGCCCGCTGTCCCCAAGATCCCCATCGACTACTCTTGGGCCCAGGAGCTCGGTCTTATCCGTAAGCCCGCTGCCTTCATCTCCACCATCTCCGACGACCGTGGCCAGGAGCTCCTCTACGCCGGCATGCCCATTTCGGACGTCTTCAAGGACAACATCGGTATCGGTGGTGTCATGTCGCTCCTGTGGTTCCGCCGCCGTCTCCCCGACTACGCTGCCAAGTTCCTCGAGATGGTTCTCATGCTTACTGCCGACCACGGTCCTGCTGTGTCCGGTGCCATGAACACCATCATCACCACCCGTGCCGGCAAGGATCTTATCTCTGCCCTCGTTTCCGGTCTCCTGACCATCGGTTCCCGTTTCGGTGGTGCTCTTGACGGCGCCGCTGAGGAGTTCACCCGCGCATACGACAAGGGCCTTTCTCCCCGTGACTTCGTCGACAGCATGAGGAAGGAGAACAAGCTGAGTAAGTTTTGTCGCAATCCCGCACCGTCTGAACACCGCACTAACCTCGCTCGCAGTCCCCGGTATCGGTCACCGTGTCAAGTCCCGCAACAACCCCGATCTCCGTGTCTCTCTCGTCAAGGAGTTCTGCCAGGCCAACTTCCCCTCCACCAAGCTCCTCGACTACGCCATTGCCGTCGAGACCGTCACCACCAGCAAGAAGGACAACCTCATTCTCAACGTTGACGGTGCCGTCGCCGTCTGCTTCGTCGACCTTCTCCGCAACTGCGGTGCCTTCTCCGCCGAGGAGGCTGAGGACTACCTTAAGATGGGTGTGCTCAACGGTCTGTTCGTCCTTGGTCGCTCCATCGGTCTGATTGCCCACTTCCTCGACCAGAAGAGGCTGCGTACCGGTCTCTACCGTCACCCCTGGGACGACATCACCTACCTCCTCCCCGAGATGGCCCAGGGCAACGCTCCTGGCCAGGCCTCTCGTGTCGAGGTCTCCGCCAACTCTGTCAAATAGATTTTTTGACGGTGTTGTCGCGATTTGTTCCAGGCTGTCTCTAAAGTCATCGTTTTGGCGTTTGGGGAACGACCCTTTCCAGGGCATTGATCATATTTTTTCCGCGATCACATAGATGGGAATTGCGACCGTGATAAATCGGTCCTGGTGTAAGAAGAGACGAAGGCGGAAGCCGTGCTCCATGGTAAACGCGTTGATAACGAAACCCTCGCGTTCGCTTGCGAGCCGTCCAAATACGAAATGTTGTAATGTTCACCAATTTGTGCCAATGGTTCCTGTCGTTCTGCTGTTACCGTAGTGTCGTTTCAAGTCGTCCGTTCTGCGTTGGAAGTAGGTACCGTCGCCAACGCACACGCACACTCGGCGATTACGTTGCAAGCGAGGCACCCCCTCCCACCATCGTTCAGAGGGCGCAGAGATCCTGACAGCCTGGTAATTCGTCCGTCGTCATCCACATTGATCAAGTCCCAGTTCCAAGTCCAGTCTCGCAGTCTCATCAGACCAAGTCGAGATTTGTTCCATTCCCGAGACCTTCATCCTACAAGACACATCCAATATCCAGAATCCGAGAATCAAGACGGCAACAGGACCCAAGTCGGAGAAACAAGTAGCCAGATTCCAGACAAATCAATAAGACACATCCGAGTTGAGTAGTATAGGTAGTTCATGCAGTGTCCAAGTTTGTATCGAATCGAATCCAAATCGTCTCGGAGAGGAAAGAAGCGCAATCTTCCGAGTTGAAGAGAAAAGGAAACCATGGGTCAATTCGTGGCTTGCCTGACGCGAAATGTCTTACCTTTTTTCCAACTTATGGTAAGCCTTATCTGTGGTGTGCCAAACCCCCGTCGTCCGTCCGTCCACCTTTCCGGTCGGCACGTGAAAGCCCGCTATGCATCCGGTCTGCCATTTCTTCGCTCTCGGATATTCTCTGCCTGGAGAAGCGCTTCCGCTCGACCGAGCACGCGAGAGAGAGAGAGATAGAGAGAGAGATAGAGAGAGGCTGGAATTGAAATTAGCCGACTGCATCTAGTTACCGGTCTGGAAACGAAACGACTATGACATGAAGATTTGTCTTTAAGCCAGATGGCAAGATGCTAAGGCCAAGTTGTTGACTCGCACTACTATGTATACCAGTTTTTTGCTTTTTCCTGTACTTGTGCGATCTACACTTTTTATATCTCTTACCTTATCTACTCATCAACCTTTGACTCCAACCAGATTTCCGCCTTGCGATCCTGCAACGGAATCTCTACATCATCCTATTTCTGCTTTTACCCGTGTTCAACCTCTTCCTCTTCCAAAATTTGTACACCTACGGTAGTGCCTTGAAACCACTCTCAATTGACATCTCGAAACATGCGTGTTGAAGATCTGCTATATTGCTAGCAGGTGAAAATTAGATGTTCGCATTAATACCTACTAAGAATCGTTTCTGTCATCATCAATGTCAAACTAAAAATCATTAGATCGACTGGTATGTCTCTCCATCAGAGATAGGATATTCGATCGCGTTGATGGCTGCTTGTCCGTGTAATGTAATCGTGTCCCGTCCCGACTCTTACTACGTTGTCGAGTCCAAAGTAGGTCCGACAGTCTTCATGGCCATCATCCCTCAAACTCTCTCGTGAGGCTTAACAGGATCCGCGAAAGGGTCAACGGTCCTTCGATAATCTTCGTCGCCGTCGTCCTCGAAGCTCGCTCGCGATATGTGGTCGTTTCCAACAGGCAGTGCACCCGCACCTCCAGGCTCTTTCATCTCCCAACTTCCCACCCTCTCGTGACCACCAGCGACGGGTCCACCGACTTCGCCCTCAGTAGGGGCCTCTCGTCCAGCGACCACAGCGCCATTCTTGCTCAAGCCCTGCCCTCCACCGCCAGAGACTTCAACGTCGCGGTCTGGAGTCATCTTCGCCGTTCCGCGGAAACCTCCGGCTTGAAGAGTCTTTTTACGGTGCAAGCGAATCCCACCTATGACCATTGCTAAAGCAAAGATCACGCCAGCTACTACAAGCGCGATGATGGCTCCAAGTACGCCGCTGACGCTTGGAGACAACGCGTGAGCTCTGTCGGACGATTTGCCGCCGGTGGAAGAAGCATCCGCTGCCTCGAAGAGTGAAGCGTTGAAAGCCGGGCAGAAAATGGCCGTCGCCGCGCACGCCTCGCACCAATCGCCCACCTGGGACATCGCAAGCGCCGATGCTTCAGATTGGAAATCGCGCCAGCGAAGGTCGGTTTCGCTTGGGCCGTGTGAGAAGAGCGGGTATGATTGGTAGAGGATTTCGTCTTCTTGCTGCTCCGTGCCGTTGCGGAAGTAGAAGCGGACCCAGAGGTCGTCCGTTGAGGCCGGGAATTCCGGAGAAGATGCGAAAGTGAAGAGCTCGAAGACGGCAGTGGAGGCAAAGTCGGGGATGCCGCGGAACTTGTTGCTGTTCAAGTCGGAGAGGCCGGCGAGGGCGAAGAGCGAGATGAGAGGTTCGAAGTCTGCTACGAGGAGAGAGAACTTGAAGTACTCGCCACGGGTTTCGATCGCATTTTGGAGTTGGTTCAGGACCTTGTCGAGCAGCAAGTTTCCGGCGATGGTAGAGATCGAGCCCTCAACACCGCCTGGGAGGCCTGTGGAAGGTGTGGTAAAGTTGTTGCGCGCGGTTTTGTTGCCAAGCAAAGCGAATTGCTGCATGTCGGCGAAGAAACGGAGTCGGTCGAGGTCTGTCTCGTTGGTGCTGCTTCCCTGTTCCGGCTCGTTGACGATGGCAGCTACGCTGGAGTTGTGCGTAGCCTGATAATTCAAGTAATCGTAGATAGCATACGCGTTCATATAGTCTTGTGAATATTCCTGGATGATGTTGTCCAGTAAATTTCCTCCAACGGACTGGTAAAATGACTTGCTGTCTGCCTGGATGTCGTTACACTCTGGCGAGATTGCGTAATCGATGGTAGAGAGCCGGAAGGCTGGACAGTTCAGCTGACCTGAGAGGAAGATGAACTCCAGATCCACTTCATCGGCCGTATGGATTTGGGGATACTGATACCCATTGAGAGGGCTCTCGATCTATGCACACAGTCAATTCTTGTTCGCATTCATTGGAAACGTGAGCCGTACGTATGTGTTGTTAGCCAGGATACTCGCTGGGTCTAACATCCCAGCCGTGCTTTGGTTCAGTATCAACGGTGGGTAAAAGCCTTGCATGAAAGCTTGAGCAGTTGCAACAGTCGGGTGTGTGTCCAGCGCCAGAATGTACAGCTCTCGTGGGTCCACCGAGTTCGCACTCAGTCCATGCAATGGCGCTTTGTCCACACCCGACTTTGAGACGGCTGAAGAGACATAGCGATCTCGATAGAAAGATCCTGCGGCATAAGCCTGCTGCGCTCCAAGCGAAGTGAGGGTGGTTGGGACATCTCCCAGGATTTTTGGAGTGCGATCACCGGAGCGGACGAATATCACGGTGGACAGGACCGTGTAGGAGTCAGATTGAGCACGGGAGAAAGGCGTGAGAAGAACGGCCGCCAGGATAGCGATGGCGAGAGCCAACATCGTTGCGGCTAAGTTTTCAAGTGGCAGGTGGCCTTCGAAGTATAGGGTAGAGGCGCAAGCTGATCCAGATGCGAGCTGCCAGACCTGACTGCCGTCGCTGCGACACGATAGCGCAAGTGAAGTGTTTTGCGTAGGTACGGAGACAAGAGGTCAACGTAAGAGGCAGAGCCTCAAGTAATCTACATGTAGGTGAGTGTAGGAAGGACACAGGAGCTCTGGGTCCGACAGAGCTGACTTGGTAGGCTACTTGAAGCCAATTGCTCGGCCTTCCAGGCTCGCGGTGCGCCTCCATGCTCGTGACATGCACCACGGCATGGGATTACTTGGAAGGATGCAGAAAGGACCAAGCATGCTTTTGGTTGGTGAGGTGGGCGCGGGGCTGTTTGGTGGCTGGAGCTGTCGATCGAAGGTACACTTTTCTGCTAACACATCAACACCGATGAGTGCGCGCCATTCAAGGCAGAGCTTGGAATGGGCGTGTCTTTCTTCCTCCGGCAGTCGTGCGCTCCCAAGTTTGACATTATTCCGTTGTTGTATGTAGCAAGAACGCTCTTGCCCAATGTCGAAGAACAGTTGACTGCCACTGCGCGGGGTTCCTTCCGCATGCATTGTGCCGAGGCCTCATGGCGCACAGATAACATCATTGGACAAGAGCTCCTCCAAGATAGATAGCTACATGTACCTTAGGTACTTTCTCTGTAAACAACACAGCAAGACACCCACCTCCACGCCTACCACACAGAACCAACTCAACAAACAAACCGCCCACAATGACCATCAACTTCCCCCTCCTGTCCATCCCGCTCTACTACATCCTCGCCTTCTACCCCCACGCGCGCGCCATCTCCATCTCGACCAAAGGCGACCTCTCCAAGCACGACAACCGCAACCCCAAATCCTCAACACTGCTTGAGAAGATCAAGCAGCGACTCAGCCCCGAAGACTTCGCTGCCTACGAGCGCGGCGAGTCCTGCCACCGCAACTCGCTTGAGAACTTCCCCATCTTCGTCGCGGCGGTTTTCGCTGGCTTGCTGGCGGAGAGAGATGCCGGCAGAGATTTGGGCACCACCTTCTTTGCGGCTTCGTGGCTCATCGTGCGCACGCTGTACACGATCAACTACATCAACACGACCTCGATGAAGTGGACTTACGCCCGCAGTGGGCTGTGGGCCGTTGGCGCTGCGCTGTGCTTCGGAATGATTGGACGCGCCGCCTTGGTGTTGGCTTAAAGGACAATTTGATGCGAAGGAGCTTGGGAACATCGCTGAGAGTCTTGCATCGCGCACATACTGTGAAGCTCAGCCAAGAGAGACGTTTCCTTCGTCGGAGAGATGGGCATTGTGTAAGGGGACTGGGCTTCTGTCCTGTCTGAGCCTGCAGGTAGTTAGCTGATCTGCGCGATCTGTGATGGTATGGAAGGGAAGACTTATAAAAAAAGTGATTGGCCGCCCTCTTCGCTCTTGCGAGCTGGGAGGACGGCTCCGCGCCCACGCGCGCTCTGCAGCCCCGTTTCCACTGTCAATGATGTCTCAATCCTCTGAAGCTTCAGTTATCCTAGCGAGTCCAATGTCGATGCACTTGAGCCCAAGTTCACGAGTCCGTCGTTGTCTTCGAACCTAGCGGCGCTCAGACTAACCGTCAAGAAGAGGAATAGTCCACCAAGCAGCCACAGTGACCGGCGAAAGCGCAGAGCAGACAAGCCAAAGCTTTGAGCCTCACTCGAGAGAGGTCCCGCAAATGCAGCGATCGTTTACCCAGCATGTGGGATCCACTCGGCTTCGTATCCAATTCCTTCCAGTCAGCTCTCTGGTGCTCGCATGGCGGATCGTAGACTCGAGAGCCGCGCCTCGGTGACTCGTATGGCACACTTCCACCAAACCCGCCCGAGATGACTTCCGCATTCTTCAAACCGAGACACCCACCTTCAGCTTCCAGAGAACTGTCATGAAACATCAAACTCTCTGACCCCCGCAACAACTCTCGTCCGACAAGATTAAACGCGCATCTTCGTTCCTGGCAAGTCAAGGTCCTTTCATGCATCGGCCGCAACACGTCGTAAGGCTGTTCGTCGACGCTCGAATCCAGGCGTTCCAGCTCCAATCTGTTTGTGGAAAGCACTCTCCTCTGAGACAAGTCTTTGATTCCATCTCTCTGCTCGGCGAGGCCGCGTTGCTTCGAGAGGCACGATACTAGTGTATCGAACGGCCAAAGTACATCAGCAAAAACCGCTCTTCATCCCGCTTCAATGCGAGGCTGCTCCGCGTGTCCACTCAACGTAGGCGCGGGCTTTGTTCATTTGTTCGGCGCTCATCGATCGACATCCACTCCAACCAACTGCGTGTTGAAGCAACCGGCTCATGTGGACGGAGATGATTAACGTGGCTGGTCAAATAACGAGATCAAAGATCTCGACTGCATCTGTGTTTGTACTGCGATACAGGCTTCGAGGCAACGCTGAAGGGAATGTAAGGTGGACAATGGCTTGGCTTTCTGGCAGAAGACAGCGTAGCGTGTGTGAGAATCGCGCTGGACATCCTCGCTGAAAGGGTTCTGCAGCTTTGGTAGTCAAGGGATTGCATGGAGCCTTTGGTGCGTACTGTATCCGAGTGCTGTACATAAGCTGCGAGGAACCGCAATGTTGTTGACGCCCGATCCAACGGCTGGCTTTGGCTGAAGAAGTATACTTGGTGCAAATGACAAGAGCGCAGGAGCTTATGATACGCCGGTGTGACAGCACTGTCCGGTCTGCATCTGTGTGATAACCCTGCTGTCTCGCTGGGCGATCAAGCCGTTCGGACGAGTACAGCATGGGCCAAGTTGAAGCGGACTGAACAGCGCATGTCTGTTTGTAGGCTTGAGTACCTTAGGAAGACACTGATACCACGCTCTTCTTGCATTCTTTCAAGTCTTTCTTCCACCGCGACCGAGACCATCATCTCAGACACCACTCAAGATATTAACGTCGCCTCAAAAGCGGCCCTCTCAGCTCAGCATCGGTATACAGCATAGCAGGCTGCATGCGCTCTGCGAAACTCCTGCCGTTCCCAAGCAGTTTCAAGGCTCCAAATGATGGTCTCCAAATGGGAGGCACCCGGCGTTTTTCAACCATTGTCTCTTACATTTCCTTCGACGTGAAGCTCTCTTCAGCTATCCATAGTAGACCAGAGCTTGTGTCCAGCCAGTGAGCCTCGACGCGCGCCTCCAGGAGGTCTTACCAAACCGACGCATGAAGCTCTTGGTTAATTGTCGTCAATCGACCCCAGACAGAATCCAATCAACGTTTCACTCCATCTTCCAGAGACCTTTCAAAGCATCCTTGCGGACACTTCTTCAGAATGCCGGAATCCGCGAGCTAGTAAGATGACCAGCAGCTTGCCTCTTATCTGTGAGAAAGAAGGCACCACGATGCTTGTAACCGATAAAATTGCTTAGGGTTAAGTTCCGGGCCTGAATCCCTCGTACACACCAAATGCTGCTGCTAGCCAATCACGCGAGCATATGAGACCGTGCTATGAGGCTCGCGAGGTGATGCCAGTTCGCGTGCAATTGGCTTGAATGTGTTCGAGGCAGCGTGAGCTAGATCCAGCAGAAGCCAGATGATCGGCACCGGATGACTATAGGAAGGATATGCGCTTTTGGTTTGTTGATTCGAGAGGAGAGGATTGCCGGGAAACGAGCGTTTTCGAGAGTCCGACTGAGTGTTGTTTGAGAGGCCAATTGCATGAAGATCGTAGTGAGTGCTAGGTCCAATGGCGTTCGGGCAAGTCAAAAGAAGTGAGCGTGATAAATAGCTGAGCCATTTTGGGATGCTAAGAGTTGGTTGTTGATCCAGTAATGGAGGAAGGATGAACGACTGAGGGATGTTACGCGACGAAACAGCGGGGAACGCGTCGCACGGAACTTCCCGTGACGCTTGCGCTTCACCCCAGCCACGCAGACCGCAAGTGAGGCGAGGCCTTCTGGAAGGACGACGACATAACACCAGACTGGTAATGGCTTGGTGAAATTATGGCTCTGACATCGGTACGATAGATAGAATCGACTCTACTACCCGGCATAAGCTGACCCTCGCAGTGGAAAGCTTTCCGCTTTTTCGATGTCTCGCAAGTCCGGCTGCCTGATGGAGACGGCTCAGTGGCCCTAGATGTTCGTATATGCCCAGACGCTGTTTGCGAAGGGTTCTTGCTGACGGGAACAGCAAGGGAGCGTGAGCTGTGTGACCCCTGGATCCGACAACATCTTCGCCGGCACCCCGGACGGCATCATACACACTCTGGACAAATCGTTCAAATCGGCGAGGTCCTGGAAAGCTCACGATGCCAACATTTCCCACATCAGACACATCGAGGATACGTCGTATCTACTGTCCCTGGCAGAGGATCTTGTCCATGAGCCGGAGCTGAAGGTCTGGACGCTAGATCAGACTGAGAAGAAAACTGGTATCCCAAAGTGTCTCTGTACGGTGACTGTGCAGAATGGCAGGAAAAATTTCCCCGTGTCCGCCTTCGCTGTGACGAGTGATCTAGCTCAGCTAGCAGTGGGCTTCGCGAACGGTGCTGTGACAGTCGTTCGTGGCGATCTCATTCACGATCGCGGCACCAAGCAAAGGACTGTATTCGAGTCCGAAGAGCCCATCACAGGCCTCGAGTTCAGAGAGGCGAACACGACTGCACTCTACATTGCAACGACATCCAGGATCGCTGTACTTTGGGTGTCTGGCAAGGGGCAGGGGACGCCCGCACGAACACTTGCCGAGAATGGCTGCGCGGTCGGCTGTATGACTCTGGAAGCCCAAACAAGCGAGATCATAGTCGCCAGGGACGACGCGATATACAGCTACGGTCCCAAAGGTAAATCATACTCGTACGCCTACGAAGGGACCAAGAAGTTTGTCGGCGTGAGCAAGGATTACGTCCTCATAGTATCACCTCCCAACACCGGTCGCTCGATATCCCTGCGGGCGTTCGGTGGCACGCAGGCGAACGAGATCCTGAATCAAAGCTCCTTCACCATTCTCGACACCGATCTCACGTACATTGCCCATTCAGAGCAGTTATCGAACCAGGTCAGCAACATCTTCACCATCTGGGGCGATATATTCCTCCTCACCATCGATGGCAAGATATACCGTTACCATGAGAAATCTCTACAACAGAAGTTGGAGATTCTTTACTCCCGCGATCTGTACCGTATTGCAATCCAGCTGGCGAGAAATCATAAAGCATCCGCAGTCCAGCTGAATGTCATCCACCGCAAGTTTGGCGATCACCTGTACCAGAAAGGAGATTACGACACTGCAATGCAGCAGTACCTGCACGCCATCGACAACACCGAGCCGTCGCAGATTATCCGCAAATTCCTTGACAATCAACGGATTAAGAACCTGATCGATTATCTTGAAGAACTCCATGAGCACCAGAAAGCGACGTCAGATCACACAACGCTGCTTTTGAACTGCTACGCCAAATTGAAAGATGTTGAGAAGCTTGAGGCTTTCATCAAGCAGCCCGGCGACTTGCGCTTCGATCTGGACACTGCTATTGTGATGTGCAGGCAAGCTGGCTATTACGATCAAGCGGCAGTTCTAGCAAGACGACACGACGAGCATGGCCTTGTTGTCGACATCCTGATCGAGGACCTGAAGAAATACGCCGAAGCTGTGGCTTACATCCAGCGCCTGGAGCCCGTGGAAGCGTACAGCAACTTCATGAAATATGGCACTGTACTGCTCGAGCATTGTCCGACGGATATGACTCAGATGTTCATCGACTACTTTACAGGCACTTTCAGACCCAAGAAAGACGCTGTCATCGTACAGGAGACAGAGGTTGAACAAGAGGGCGGCAGGCTGGGCAGCATGGCAACTAGTGCCGTACAGAATCTTGCAGCGCTGCTCCCGCTCCCATACATGAATGCGAGCGCGGTACAGACACCCTCTTCGGGATCAAACGGCCAGGTGACTAGGAGCCAAGCCCAAGTCGTGGAAACCCTGACTGAAGGCGACTATATCGAATACGAGGTACCCAAACCTCGCATCGCTTTCTCGGCTTTCATCGACCATCCGGAGCACTTCATCACTTTCCTCGAAGCATGCATCGCCAGTGACGACGTCACAGTAGACAACAAGACCGACCTCAACACCACCCTATTCGAAATTTACCTGCACAAAGCCTCCACGGCAAGCACGCAAGAAAAAGCCGAGTACGAGCGCAAAGCAAAAGCTCTGATCGAGTCGGAAGACAGTCACATCGACACCAGTAACGTCCTCTTACTCTCAGACCTCGAGAAGTTCCGCGACGGCACGATTCTGGTGAGCGAGAAACAAGGCCTCCGCTTCGATGTCTTCCGCTCCTACACCACAGCCCGCGACACGCGCGGCGCGATCAAGGCCCTGCGCAAGTACGGCCCGGAAGAACCCGGCCTCTACCCAGCGGCTCTCGCCTACTTCGTGTCCTCGCCCGAGATCCTCTCCGAAGCCGGCGACGAGGTGGCCTCAGTTCTGCAGAAGATCGACGCCGACAACCTGATGGCCCCGCTGCAAGTCGTGCAAACTCTCTCGCAGAACGCCGTAGCGACCATGGGTCTGGTGAAGCAATACCTCTCGGCGACAGTCGAGCGCGAGCGCGCCGAGATCGCTTCCAACCAGCGCCTGATCGAGTCGTACCGCAACGACACGACGCAGAAGCAAGCGGAGATCACGGCGCTCAAATCGCAGCCCACGAGTTTCAGCGCAACCAGGTGCAGCAGTTGTTCCATGCCGCTGGACTTGCCGACTGTGCATTTCCTGTGCAAGCACTCGTTCCACCACCGCTGTCTCAATGTTAGCCCGGGCGAGGAAGAGGATGTTGAGTGTCCCATGTGCGCGCAGCAGAACCAGACTGTGCGGGCTATCAGACACGCACAGGAGGAGAGCGCTACGAGGAACGACTTGTTCGCTGATGCGCTGGGGAGGAGTGGGGAGAGGTTTGGGACTGTGAGTGAGTGGTTTGGTAGGGGCGTGATGGATGTCAAGACTCCGCAGCAGGGGAATTGAGCGTGGGAGATTGGAGGACTAGGAAGATGGCGGCGATTGCAGGCGTAGTAGGCATGACAGCAGGTTACTATGTAAAGATCTATGGAAATACGAACTTGAAAACAAAGACTGGGTATAATTGCGTTCACAGGGCCGCGGAAAACGAATATCAACAGCGCGTTCAACCTTCCCATAATGCTGAGCGACTCGGCATTTGACAACATCAAAATGCCTTTCGCGTCGTATTCGTATCTTCCACACCTCATGTCATCACCGCTTTACTCTTGACGGCCCTCATAGCAGCCAGCGTGCCTTTCTTGCCTGGCTTCCTGCCCGTCTCAACAACGATAAACCGGACAAAGTCCCTGAGGGTCCAATAACTGCTATGCGCACCCAGCATAGTGAGGTACTGGATTTCCAGCGGCCCGCCACCATACTTGACGAAGAAGTCAATTTGGGCATTATCATTAAGCAGCAGCATACGCTTCTCAGCGACTTCCTCGCGCGTGAAATTGTGGGTCTCTAGTTCCACATTTGAAGGCAAGCGAACGACAGGCGGGGCGTGCGCGGAGGCTCGCTGTGCTGCGGCGGACGAGCTACTGCTGTTGCCGAAGATGGAGAACCAGCCTGTGCTGGCGGAGGGGATTGTGACTTTCCTCAACGAGGCGGCGTAGGCAGCGTCGACTGTGGCGTTGAGGCGGTAGGCTACGGGGTCGTAGCCGTTGATTATGTTGTAGATATTCTCTACCGCGAGGCAGCCGTATTGCCCTTGGTGGCCGCATATGGTGTCTGTAAGGGCGGTGGGGTCTTCTTGAGCTGCGGCGGAGTTGGAGTCGATGCGCGGGGTGAGTTGGGCTTTGCGTAATAGGAGGAAGAAGCCGGCGGGAGACCCTGCAAGGATGAGGTTGTGGGTGTTGAATAACAGGTGCCCGAGATTCTCTGCGTCGAGATCGATCTTTGTGGGATCAGCCAGGTGGTCGGGGACGCGGGTCGGTTGCTTTGATAGGATGTCAACGGCCATGACTGATCCTAGAGAATGAGCTATCATATGCACTCTACCATGCTGCGAGAATCCTGGGTTGTTCGAGCACCAAAGCTTGTACACACGGTTGGCTTCTCGGATGACAGCGGCAATCATCCTGGGCTGATGGTGTGACATGTAGTAAGGAATGTCCAGCATCACATCAGATACAATGTTTCGAACGCTGGGCAAAGTATCCGGTGTAATGTCTAGCAAATTGAACTCGTTGTGAGCGGGATCTTCATCGGTCTCACGGTAGCCGCCCTCCTCGAACGAGAGTGCATGCCTCCAATTGATTGGCAGGACCATAATGCCACCCATTCCATTGCGGAACTTCGACTTGCAGTCTTTGGTACCCGTCTCGACGTTGACTTCGCGGCGGAACGCATTGATGGCGTGTGTGAAATGGAAGGATTCCATTCTTTGACTTAGCTTCTGGCCGATACCATGTATCACGAAAATTAAATCCGTGACTTTTGGCCTTTCTGCATTGTCCAGATCCGGATCTCTTCCGCTTCTTGCCTCCGGCGGTGCTCCTGAAGCAGATGTAGAGGTTCCAGCCTCCGCCTTCTGTGTAGTAGGATTGTCAGGCTTCTGCGGGTGCAGTCTATCCCAAATGGCTTGGTCAAACCCTCGGACTACTGCAACGCCCAGCTTGTGACCCTTTCTGATGTAGTTCGAAAGAGGTCTACGGCCGTAGTATTTCGATGGTAACAAAGTCGATTTCAAGATCCTAGCTTCTCTTTCATTGGCATATATGACTCCGTAGCCCGCGTACGATCGCACGGTTCCATAGTTCCCCCACGCGTTCACACCAGAGGCTTTATTGTCCGCGGTGGGTCCAGAAGTAATGTCAATGATATCACAGGCGACATCAGCTGCTTTGGCACGCTGTTGGTCAGGTGTTTCTGGCTCTTGCTGGGCTAAGTTGGTCGCAGCGGTCCGTGCAAGGTTCTCACGTGCCGCTGCGTCGGATCGACTGCTGCTGTCCCGTCTCATGGAAGACGATCTAGGCCGACTGACAAGTTTCTCCGGCCACAGCTTGTGGACAATCTTCATCTCTCCCGCGGCTCCCACTTCCATGGCAGACACCAGCTCATCTTTCCAGGTTTCAGTCCAGCATTGCAAGTCCACATAGCCGGCCTCCAGCATGTTCGCCACAGGTGTCTCGACTGGGAGCATGGTGTCTTGGTAGAACCAGGTACCTCTGGTAACTTCAGCAACATCGCCAACAGGTGCCCAATATATTGGCTCCATTTTAAGATCCGGCATCGCAACCTGGTGAAGCCTTGAAATGCCAACCGCAACCTTGTCCGTCGGGCCGGTTTCCTGCTTTCGCTCGGTTGGTGGAGGACTATGTTCCGCCAGGTGTGTAGGATCGTCCCAATTGTAAGTGTCGTGAGGGTGCAACATGGGTCTACCAGACCTTTCCTTGTTGGTAGGACTTCCATCGTGAATCGCGTCGTGCACATTCCTCCGCGCAGGAGCCCGGATGAAAGGCGTTCCCGTAGTAGTGTTGTCGACCAACTGCGAGGCCTCTGGCACAGAAGAAGGTCCTTCAAATGCATCAGGGCTGGTGTCCAGATCGGAAGGGGTTTCCACATGGCTCAGACTGGTCCTGGGTAATCTTGTCCGCGAAGTGGCAGGCCTGGACACGGATGGCCGCTTGCCACTCTTCGCATCTTGGCTCTCTTTCCTAGTCCGATCTTCACCTGCATGTCCGGCTTTCTCACCCCGTTGCTCTTGATAGTTCAATATTTTCTTCCTCAAATCTAGCCATGCTTTCTCCAGCGCCTCGCTATCGTACTTTGAGAATGGTTTAGGCGGCAGCCTGGCGGGAACGTTGGTCGCGTTTGCTGGAGGTGGTAGCGGTGACAGTGGGTCGTCTATAGGCACAGGACTTGTATAGAAGAATCTCGCATTGACTGGTGGAGGTGGCTCGGCGTGGTGGAGCACCTGGCGTGTGTACTGGTTGACGGCCTCCTGTGAAGCCATAGCGGCGGCGGCGGCGTCTGCAGTGGGCGCGATCTAGCGTGTACTGACGAGAGCGGATGTGAGGGTACTGGACTGGAGTTGGGTGTCAAGGCATGGCGGTTGGTGGTCCTGTCTCAGAGCTCGAGTGCTCGTATGCGTGCAGGGGAAAGCGGATGCCTGTTCGCGTCTGCTGGCTGCAAGGTTGACGTGGCAGGCCCAACGTATCCGTTCGTTTGGCAGACCCTCACGAGCTAACTACTGTACAGTGCCTACTGATTGTATTGACGTGGGAGCAGGAGAAATGTATACAAGTAAAGTGTTGTAGGTGATCGGGACAAAAGGAATGGATCCGGGTAGAAGATCTCAAAAACGTCATCTTCATGTGAAAGCGCTGACGCCACGATGCGAAACCCATAGGTATCTTTCCCTCGATTCCACCTTTTGAACAATAGTAGTGACTTGTCCATTGAAACCAGTGCATTTCCCAAAAAGAAGTGGTTTGCAGATTAAATTACATTCACCCACGAACTGACCATCGTCAAACATTCTCTCCGGCCATCACCCACCGCAAGTGCAACGACCATCGCTTACCGCCCAGACTCCCAGGCTCCCAGACTCCAACCATCAAAACACCGAAACCAAATCAAGCCAACACAACAATGGCCATGAACGGCGTCCGCATGTTCCGCTATGCTCTACTAGCCGAAGCCGGTCTGAACCTCGCGTCCGTGGTCCCCATGCTCATCGATCCCAGCTACATCCTAAGCTGGCTCGTCGCCTCGCCTGAGCACATCACACCCGCTGCTTGTTCCTTAACCCAATGGTGCGGCTGCATCGTCGCAGGTCTAACCGTACCTCTGCTCCTAAGCGTACCTCACACGCCCGAAGCCCCGACGATCCGGAAAATCACCTACCAAATGTACGCCGCGGCGGAGCTCGCGCTCGGCGCTGCTATGGCGGTGCAGTATCTGAATGGTGATAGTGGGTTGAAGATCGAGGCGCTTTGGACTTCGATGACTACGATGTTGGCTTTGGTGGCTGTTCGCGGGTATTTTTTGCTTGTGAAGCCGGGGTATATGGCAGGGCAGGCGAATGCGAAGAAGGTGCAGTGAGGTTCGAGGGTGAAGAAATCTGTCGATCTGTATTTGTAGTATGGAAAAAAACCAGTATGATGCCTCTGCGCAGAGTACAATTAAGCAGATTTGGATCATTTGCTTTCTTCTTTCAAGGAGTAACCGTCGAGCTCAATCTTGTGTGGAGAGCTTTTCATAGAAGTTATGCGGAACGCGCCAATTGCGACTTGTAAGACCTACGTTGTTCTTCCTTATTCTTGCTCTTACTCGACCCACAAATCATGTCGTCTTCATTCGAGGCGTTCGAGGAGATGATGTTGCATGGGCCAGCTCAGATCTCGGTGATTTGGTGGTTCGACCATCAAGGTACCTGCTCGCCAAAGCTATAATTTTGGGTCGTCTTCGACTTTGTTCAGGATCAAAACTTCTTCCAAACACCAATTCATGATGTGGAATCGATCAAAGGCGGATGGACTTGTCCTTGGGTTCGACAACACGCAAGTGTCACAGCTCATCTCCAGGCGAGCAACCGATGCAGTTCGAGAGATTGCCCTTTGAGTTGCACTCTTCAATCATTCGATCCAGTCTCCTGGTGACAAGCAGACTCTATGGCTCAGACAAACCACCAGAACAACTTCCGAGCAACATGGCGAGAGTGTGAGATTGGGAGCCCTCGAGATCGAAAGTGCCATATGACCGAAAGATGCTGAACAGATTTCGGACACGAAGTGGGAGCTGCAGGCAAGCTCAACAACAAGCGACAATCAACGCCATCCGCTGGCCCATTACCAATGGCCCCTTTCGAAATAACTGCTATACCGGACGATTCTGGTTTCACAACATAAGGCTTAAAAAGATTCCATTCGACCGCAGCCTACAGGGAACGGCACCATGTCGGCGATAATGGAGAAATCTCACATGTATGCAGAGCCCTGCCATGGTGTGAGACTTCCAGGGAGCTGGAGCCGTTGAACACTCCAGCCACAACTTTGGAGGGGAAAAGTGACCTTGCGATTTCACGCCGTCAAACAAGAAAAGCATCGCCGCTGATTGTCCAGAACATTCCAAAGGCCATGAAAGAGGAGCGCAAATGCAACCCAAGCTCGCATTTCTATGCGAAGGATTCCAAGATCGCTGGCATCGCTGCATTTGGCCCGCGCATCAGCGCTCGTCCGAGACCAATAGCAACAACACCACCTTCCAGCCACATTGGCGCCTAAGATTCGGAAGTGGAGTTCCGTTTAAAAGCTCGAGATCACCGGGATGGCAAGGCAGCGAAGAGATGATAATCGTCCTGATCGAGCGCTCGCCAGGCGGAGATTAGGTGAGGAGAGGAGAGGGAGAGCTCTGAGATGTCACGAGTACCCTGCATGGACAACTCCAGGGCGGGGTGGCCGTTTGTTTTGATGGGGAAGTGGATCAGCGCGGGGAAAAACCATCTTTGCATGGCCACATCAACGCCTATACTGCGGTTTTGGCTTTGGATCCATGCCGTGGCACGCGTATTTCTGGGGAAACTTTGGCAGCTGGGAGAGCTACCTGCTGTCAGCTGCTATACAGGGCAGGGTCCCGTCCGTGGATCCGAGGGAACATCCCTGCGATGTTGCGTGGATGATGCGGAACCGATTGACCACAGGTGAACACGGCTCGCATGGTATGTTGACCAGGGCTGTTGTCAGCTTCGACTAAGAGCAGATTGGAGAACCCGACTTTTGCCGTTTGCTTGACAAGGGCTTATGCAAGAGACTGAAGCTTGACTTCAAATCCGTGATGCAAAAGGTTGTTCCTTAGAGCCGGAGGGTGGCATTGCTGGGCTTCCAGATTATTGTGGCTTCAGTCCGAAACCACAGGAGCCATTGGCCGACCTAACTCAATGCCCCTCCTTTGAAGTGAGGCACATGTGGGGTAGACTCGACAACAGAGCATGCCTCGAGAAACATAAGAAAGACGTGATCTGCTCTGATGAGAGTATTTTTCTGCTCGACACCAGGATTCGCACGTTCGAACTTCCAACAATCAGCAAGCATCAAAACACCCGTCAACAACCGACCAAAATATCACCAATATGGCGCCGTCAATCCCCTCCAAGCAGATGGCTATGGTTATTGAGAAGACCGGCGGCCCCGTTGAGTACAAGGAGATTCCCGTCCAGAAGCCCGGTCCCGATGAGGTCCTCATCAACATCAAGTTCTCTGGTGTCTGCCACACCGATCTTCACGCTGTGAACGGAGACTGGCCACTCGCGACCAAGCTTCCACTCGTTGGTGGTCACGAGGGTGCCGGTGTTGTGGTGGCAAGGGGTGACCAGGTCACCGACATTGAGATTGGTGACCACGCCGGTGTTAAGTGGATCAACGGCAGTTGCTTGGCCTGCGACTTCTGTCAGCAATCTGGTATGTTACCATGAAAGCACTCCTGCACATCATGAGCAACTCAAGCTAACCAAGTCCGTAGACGAGCCTCTTTGCGCCAAAGCTCTTCTCTCCGGATACACCGTCGACGGAACTTTCCAGCAGTACTGCATCGCCAAGGCAGCTCACGTCGCCCGCCTCCACAAGGACATCGCCCTTGATGCCGTTGCCCCAGTACTGTGCGCTGGTATCACCGTCTACAAGGGTTTGAAGGAATCTGGAGCCAAGCCTGGCCAGACCGTCGCGATTGTTGGTGCTGGTGGTGGACTCGGATCCCTCGCCCAGCAGTACGCAAAGGCCATGGGCCTGCAGGTCATCGCCATCGACACTGGAGATGAGAAGAAGAAGATGTGCATGGAGCAGCTCGGCGCCAGTGCATTTGTCGACTTCGGCACCAGCAAGAACGTGATCAAGGACGTCCAGTCGGCGACTGAGGATGGCCAAGGACCCCACGCGGTCATCTTGGTCGCCGTCAATGAGAAGCCCTTCCAGCAGGCCGCAGAGGTGTGATCACCAGCTATGGACCATGTGTTTTTGAAAGCAGCGCTAACATTAAGACACCAGTACGTCCGCCCACGCGGTACAGTCGTGTGCATCGGTCTTCCCGCCGGTGCGTACCTCCGCGCGCCTGTGTTTGAGTCCGTCATCAAGATGGTCACCATCAAGGGCTCGTACGTGGGCAACCGCAAGGACACCGCAGAGGCGCTCGAGTTCTACCGCCGCGGTCTGATCAAGTCCCCTTACAAGGTCGTCGGTCTCTCTGAGCTCCAGAAGGTGTACGACCTGATGCACGAGGGCAAGATTGCCGGCAGATATGTCGTCGATACTTCGAAGTAGGTGGATACTGGACAGGATCGAGCCGAGACACGTATGTGTGGAGCATTGGATTGTAAATACCACCTGCAAGTAGCTGCTTTAATGAAGTAATGACCTGAGCTTCTATGTCAGTATCTTGTCAGTACCTTGTCAGTGTAGCTCAACGGCGTCCTATAGCGAAGGTTGTGAACATGTTTCATATGTCCAATAAGTCGTCGCCAGTGGAATGGACCTTCCAAGCAGCCAAAGAGGCATGTTCCCAACGTCACCTGCAGAGGGACTTCACTGCCGCAATTTGCAGTCTTTAGCCCATCCGAGCCGAAACATCGATCATTGATGGGTAAATGGTGTAGCAATGGTGTCTTGGCAGCCTTGCGTACTTGAGTCTTGTAGCGTCGGCCTTCGCTAACGGTCTGCAGAATTGTTTGCCAATCGAGAGCACCAGACGAGTCAGATGATTGTAGATGCGGTCTCGACCTCGACTGCTACGCGAAACGCGACATCTCTTGAGCAGGTAGAATCAACGTTCCGGGCAGATTGCATTGTTCGTTGACTGCACACTCGGAAACACCGTGGCTCGATATCTTCGAATCGAGGGGCCATGCCATGTTGGATGTCTGGCTCAGATACTCGAATTGTATCGCCAGCGAATCACTTGTGCCCAGCAATTGAGACTCCCGATATGAGAAATAACAAGAAGTCTGTCGTTGGTCTGGCGCTGCGAACACCAATAATGAGGCGGCCGCGTGAGTGAAATGAAATGAAGCAGAGAGTCGGCAGCGACGAATCAGCAGCGTTGGGACCTTTTTCTCTAGCGCGCTTCATATACAGACTAGCGCGAACTCTAAGCTCTGTAACCGCGCGTTCTCAAACACGGACTTCCTCCAAGTCGATGAACAGCACCTGGATCTCTGACAGAAAACAGCAACAACCACCGTTTGCCGAATGATCTACTCATCTCTCTCACACAACCTGTACAGCTGCCTCTCTTCAGGCGGTTGATCTTGTCTCAAGTGTTGAGCGGATAACCGTAGTGGTCCATGCAAGCCGAAGCGAACACGGCAGCTTTGACAGGTGTGACGCCAGAAGACGAATGGATGGCAGAATGGTGAATATGAGGCGGTCCCTTGGTACGGTCGATGCCGAGGCCGAGGCCTTAGACGGACAAAGACGAGCAAACATGCAGCACGCGAGCATGGCAAGCACTCGGTTGGTAGTAGGCAGGAGCACACGAGCATGGTCAGTACCGCGACCCCAAGCAAGACCAGAGCATGCAGCGGACACAAGCGAGCTTGTCAGTAGGCAGGCGATTTAATGTCATTGTTACTAAGTACTGTAGTAGTACCCAGTACAGCAGTAGCACAAGCATTGGACTCTTAGCCGAATACAAGAAACGAGTGTATAGTGCCCAGCCGCGCCTTGTTTGTGCCTTGTTTCTGCCCCGTGCTGCGAAACGGTCCTTCACGTTTCACCTTCTCTCCCTCACGACTCCACACCATCTCCGTCTGCTAATGATCAATTGATCCTCACTCACTCTCTTTATCTGCCCTCGTCCACCACCAACTCGCTCGTGTTGCACCCACCCGCTCCCACAGCAAACTCATTCTCTCGTCCCTCTCCTTCGTAGCAGCCGCAGCCTTTGACAGGCCGGTCATTTGCTCCTCTTCTCGTTCAATCGTCCACTCATTCAGACCGCACGCTCACTACAAATAGCACTGGGTGCTATTACTCCACCGCTCTTCAGCAACAATCGCCAAACACAATCACCATCAACTTCACTCGGCAACATGCTTCGCTCACTCGTCCTGCTCATCGTCACTCTCGCCGCCTTCGCGCTGGCCGCACCGGCACCCAAGCCTGCCTTCAAGCCGTTGGAAGCCCTGTCCAGCTTGAGGAACGGCTTGAAATCTTTCAAGTCTTTGTCCAGTGGACACAGAGGCAACAGAGACCCTCGCACCGAGCTCTCGCGTGTCTACAACAAATTCAACTGGGCCATCACCGCTTCTTACAACGGTCAAGACTACACCATTTCATGGCCTCCTCCAGCACCGTACTCTGATGGTGAAAGCTCATCTGTGGACCCATCCGACCCGGCCACTTCGGACAGCGCTCCTCCTGCTTCTTACGGCTCTGGTACTTCGGATAGTAGCGATTCGAGCGATTCGACTGCCGATGCTGAGTCTTCCAGCGCTACCGCTCCGTCTTACGGCGACCAACCATCATACGGCGCTCCCTCTTCCTATACCACCGAGCCAGCCGCGTCCCCTGAAACCTCTGCTGCTGCTGCTGCTAGTGACGCCGTTGCATACAGCTACGCCACTGAATTCTCCGCTGGCTTTTCCACTGGCTTTTCCACCCGTGTCTCTGCTTCTGCTTCTGCTTCAGGTTCGGCCTCAGCTGCATCTGCTACTGTCTATGCCTCTGCTACTGCATCTGCTTCTCCGTACAGCGAAAGCGACGGAGAGGGAGATGGCGAGGTTCAAGCTCATCCGGAAGAAAATGAATCCGAGTACCTTTCACCTGTGACCATTGGTGGCCAGGAACTTAACTTGAACTTTGACACCGGCTCCGCTGATCTGTAAGTATTCGCTCCCTGACTACAACTTGCATGTAACTGACTATAGATAGGTGGGTCTTCAGCACAGCTCTCTCGTCAAGCGAGCGTGGCGACCACGCTGCTTTCGACTCGAGTAAGAGCGATACTTGGGAGGAGTATGAGGGTGCATCTTGGGACATTTCGTACGGTGATGGGAGCGGCGCCTCTGGCACTGTTGGGTTTGATCAAGTCGACGTCGGTGGTATTACCGCGACCAGGCAAGCCGTCGAGATCGCCACGGCCGTCTCCAGCGCCTTCGTCTCTGACGAGAACAACGACGGTCTGCTTGGCCTCGCGTTCGGCGTAATCAACACAATCCAGCCCAAGAGCCAACAGACGTTCTTCGAAAGTGTCGCCGACCAACTCGAAGAAAAGGCATTCACCGCAGACCTCGACGTCGATGCCGCCGGCACTTACGAATTCGGCAGAATCGACACCGAAAAGTACCAAGGCGAGCTGCACACCACCAAAATCGACAACAGCCGCGGTTTCTGGGAGTTCACGTCCAACGTCTACAGCATCGGCGGCAAAGACGTGTCAAACCCCAGCGCCAGCACCGCCATTGCCGACACCGGCACCTCCCTCATGATGGTCGACGACGACATCGCCGAGGCTTACTACGCCCAGATCGAAGGCTCTTCCATGGACAGATCGGCTGGCGGCTACGTCTACCCTTGCGACGCCGACATCCCTTCGTTCGGCGTGGCGATCGGAGACAATGGCTTCATCGCCCATCTCAACGGCTCCGACATCGAGTATGCTCGCATCAGCCAGAACACCTGCTTCGGCGGCGTGCAGGGCAACCAGGGGCAGGGCATCCAGATCTACGGCGCCGTCTTGCTCAAGCAGTACTTTGCCGTCTTCAACTTTGGAGACCTCACCTTCGGCCTGGCGCAGAAGAACTAAGTGAGAGGTGGTTGACGAATTGCGACATTCCAGGGGAGCCCGCCCTTGATGATCAGGGTCCCCTCTCGACCTAGAGACTTTCGCTCCTTTCCCTTTTTCTCTTCTTTCTCTCAATCATGGTCCTTCTTTTCGCCGCTAGATCAGCTTTTCGACGAGAGATGTTTTTGATGTGATGCTGCACACAAATAGATAGCCGCCTCTCTGGCACCTTCACGCCACGGGCTCGACGCTTCACTTTACGAGAAATGGCAATACCTATATGCTTCAGTTCTGCTGTACCTTGCTTCTGTGACACTGTGATAGTTAAACCCTGAACCTAGATATCGATTTCCAGTCGCAGCTCACCGTCACCGCATGCCATCAGGATAATCCAACCGCCAGACAGGACTCTAGAAAGTCTACCAAAGTAAGCGGGGGCGTTGAGAGGAAATGTACTGGAAGTTGTTGTTCGAAAATAATTGTCTAGGTATCATTGCAATGCATCATTTCATCCCACTCGTTCGTTCGCTTGGAAGGAAAAAAAGTCTTTTATATCTTCTTCATCCCTTCGTTCTCAATTATCCCATTCATTGTTACCCAAACTTACGCATCCTCGGGTCCGTAGTTCTCGGTCTTGATATCCCTCAAGCCCAAGTCCTCCTCTTCCTCCTCAGTGCGATCGTACTCTTCGACCTTGATCTGAGGATCAGGCTCGGGAGCCGTAAAGCTCTGGACGTAGCTGGCAGCCAGTGGGTCCTCGAGAACGAGGGTGAAAGTCTTCTTGCCGGCGATGGCCTCGCCGACGTCGGCGAAGAACGACTCCCACGTCTGCTTCGACTGGCTGGTCATGCTGTCGCCGCCCTTGTCTTCGGGCACAGGGGCGTCGCCGTCGTCCAGACCGAAGACTTGGGCGCGCAGGTCCTTTTTGATGTTCTCCAGGATGCCCTCGACGGTCGTGAAGCGGCCGCCCATGGTGCCGGGCTCGACGCGCAGCTGCAGTTCCGGGCAGAAGAGGGCGGCGGACTCGGACTTGAGGACGTCGCGGGACAGGTCCTCGGGGGTCTTGACGTCGAGGGTGATGCGGGAGCCCTTTTCGGGCACGGCGCCGCCCGTCTTGACTTCGTTGGAGCGGTAGCCGCAGTCGTCGCAGACGGTGCTCATCACGATCACTTGCTTGAAGTAGGGAATGTTGACCATCTTCATGTTGGTAGCGCAGGGGCGCGTGCAGCCCGGGCAGGATGCGGGGAATGAGTAGACCTGGTTCTCGATGATGTCGTCGTCGTCGACATTGTTGCCCTGCTTCTCGCCGTCCTTGGGTAATGAGTTGGCGCCGACCAAGCCTTCTGCGTGGTATTCGGGTCGGATCTCCGTGTCGGGTGCTGTGACGCCGTCCTGCTGGGCGGCGGGTTGGGGTACGTCGTCGCCCAGACCGAGGGCGGCGTTCTGTGCGGGTGTGCGGTTGTAGTCGTGCTTGGCCCACTTGCCGGCGGCGTCACCTGGCCTGGGCTCGAACCAAGAGTTTCCTGAAGGGTCGTCCAGGGCGATCATGAAGGGGTATCTGTTTCCAAGAACCATGTCCGACACACTCCTGATAACCTCGGCAACCTTCATTCCAACTTCTGGCATCTGCTTCATGCGCGCGTCCTGATGTTGCGCAAGGTCGTCTCTGATGGTAGAGAGCACACCCTCGACGTTGGTGTAACGGCCCTTTCCAGGCGGGATCTCCAGGTCCAGCTCCTCGATGCGGAATGTGGCCATGTCGGTCTTGACGACCTGGCGCTTCAGGTCCTCGTCACTCTCCACCTTAAAGGCGTACTTGGCCGCCTTTTGCTGGATCTCGCCGGCGGACTGGATCTCGTTGTTTTGAAGACCGCAGTGCTCGCAGGAGAAGGACATGATGACGATCTCGCGGAAGAAGGGAATCTTGGTGAGGAGCAGTCTTGTGATGCCGTTCTCGTGGCAGTTCATGCACAGCGACTCCATCTCTTCCGTGACCTTGGAGTCGTCCTCCTCGCCCTCGAGTCCAGGTCCAGAGTGCATGTTTGCGACCTGGGCGCCCATGTCCTTGAAAAGGTCCTTTGCCAGCGATGTGCCGGTCAGGCGCGTGTTTCCTTGTTGGTCGGCCATGATTGTGTGATGTTTGTGTTATGTTGTAAGTGCAGAGCGATTAACAGAATGCGCAAAGGCAGGAGAGGCCTAGTATAGGCGAATGTCAACAACAATTACTAAGGCAATGACTCGAAATCTTCACGTGAAATCTGCCGTCCACCGTCTTCCAAATCTTTCTCTTGACGTCGTGGGGCAAGAAAGTGAGGGACTTATCTAAGCTTATCGTAGCGTGCGGGTGGTGCCGCTTTCTGGAACTGGGGATCGTCGGCAAAGTGCCTGCCAGCCATCAGAGTGAAAGCCGCGCGACGAAGCCGCAGTGCTAGTAGACAGCCGTCTGTCGCGTACTGATTACTGTATCTACCGCCCACCATGGACGACTTCGAGGAGCTGGAGAGGCTGTCACTGGTCAGCAAAGTCTCGTCTGAGCTGCAGAATTACCTCGGCGTCGCAGACTCGACCATCGCAGAGTTCGTCATCGCCGAACATGAAAAACATCGCGATGCGCCGGAGGCCTTCAAGCGGTCGTTGGAGGAGTACGATTTTCCGGAGAGTTTGACGACTTCAATCGACCGCCTGGTTAGGACGCTCCACCCGAAATACAAAAACGACGCAAATGCTGCGAACAACGACACGAATGGCCATGGCAAGGAGGACAAGAGCAAAAAGTTCAAGGGGCTTTCCATGCCGGATAAGGTGCCGACCTTCGACGATGAGGAGCCGGAGGCTGGAGGAGCCGAATTGGACGACACATTTGCGTTGCTGGAGTCGATGGCTGGCGACAAGAAACCGACAGCGAGCCGGAAACGCAGCGTAAGCCCCATCGCACAGTCCGACCCTCACGATCGTAAAAGGTCGCGCAGATCGCGTTCGCGTTCGCCTAAACGGAACGACGACTACATCTTTCAAGACGAGTTTGGCCGCTCGAGATCCTACCGGCCAAAGGAGAAGGAGCACCGCCGAGAGCGTTCGCGCCACCGAGACAGGCACGACAGACACGACAAGCATGACAGGCACGAAAGGCGGAGCCGAAGAGATCGGACACCAGAGAAAGTATTGGACGACGAGCCTGTGCAGTACAAGGTTTATGATGGCAGGGTTACTGGTGTAAAGGACTTTGGTGCTTTCGTGACGATCTTGGGCGTCAAGGGCAAAGTCGATGGCTTGGTACATGTGTCTGCTATTGCAGATTACAAGGTCAACCATCCATCCGACCTTCTCTCCAGAGATCAGCCAGTAAAAGTGAAGGTGATGAAGGTGCAGGATAAACGCATAAGTCTGAGCATGGCAGAAGTAGATCAGGTGTCAGGTCAAGATCTCAACCCCGGCAGAGGAATCGCAGGTACAGGAGCAAATGCGGTGGGGTTGAACGGTGCTGGTACTTTTGATCCCATCGCTGGTGTGCCCGTGGTCGAAGGTCAAAACGTGGTACACAGACAGAAGAAGCGAATGACCAGCCCGGAGAGATGGGAAATCAGGCAACTCATTGCGTCTGGAGTACTCAAGTCTGCCGACTATCCAGATCTTCAAGACGACGACTACAATGCTGCACTCAACGGCGAGACTATCGAGGAAGAGGAAGATGTGGACATCGAGGTTCGAGAAGAGGAACCGCCCTTCTTGGCTGGTCAAACGAAACAATCGCTGGAACTCAGTCCCATTCGTGTCATCAAGGCTCCGGACGGTAGCATGAACAGAGCAGCGATGCAGGGAGATGTCTTGGCCAAAGAACGTAGGGACATGCGTCAGCAGGAAGCGCAAGACAAAGCAGCAAAGGAGGCTGCGAAGACGGACTTGGGTCAGGAATGGGCAGATCCAATGGTGGCACCCAGCGAGCGCAGATTTGCTTCCGACCTGCGGCAACCACAAGATGGAACGCGCGCTGCAATCGATCTGCCAGAATGGAAGAAAATTGCCACTGGAAAGGGCGAGCTCGGCAAGAGAACAATGATGTCGATGAAAGAGCAACGAGAATCTTTGCCCGCTTTCAAGATGCGCAAACAGTTCCTGGAGGCAGTCCGTCAATATCAACTGATGGTCGTAGTCGGAGACACTGGCAGTGGAAAGACCACACAGCTCACACAGTACCTCGCGGAAGACGGATTTGCAAACAACGGTGTCATCGGCTGTACACAGCCACGTCGTGTTGCCGCCATGAGTGTGGCTGCACGTGTCGCCGATGAAGTCGGCTGCCGAGTCGGCGAGGAAGTTGGCTACACCATCCGTTTTGAAGACAAGACAAGCAGCAGCACTCGAATCAAATACATGACCGACGGTATCATGCAACGAGAGATCCTTCTGGATCCTGAGCTCACCCGGTATAGCGTCATCATGCTTGACGAGGCTCACGAGCGCACTATCGCTACAGATGTTCTTTTCGGTCTCTTGAAGAAGACTCTTAAGAAACGCCCCGACCTAAAAGTCATCATCACATCTGCGACTCTCGATGCCGAGAAGTTCAGTTCCTACTTCCTCGAGTGCCCGATTCTGTCCATCCCAGGTCGGACATACCCCGTCGAGATCATGTACAGCAGAGAGCCCGAATCCGATTACCTGGACGCTGCCCTCACCACCATCATGCAAATTCACCTGACGGAACCTCCGGGAGATATCCTACTCTTCTTGACAGGAAAAGAAGAAATCGATACGAGTTGCGAAATCCTATTCGAGCGTATGAAAGCGCTTGGTCCAAGTGTGCCAGAGCTCATGATCCTGCCCATATATGGCGCATTGCCTAGCGAGATCGCCTCTCGTATCTTCGACCCGGCACCAGACGGCACGCGCAAGGTTGTCATCGCTACCAACATTGCAGAAACCAGTATCACAATCGACGGTATCTACTTTGTCGTAGACCCTGGGTTCGTCAAGCAGACCGCCTACGACGCGAAGCTAGGCATGGACAGATTGCAAGTGACTCCCATCTCACAGGCTCAGGCGAAACAGCGTGCAGGACGTGCTGGTCGCACTGGGCCAGGTAAGTGTTTCAGATTGTACACGGAGGCGGCTTTCCAAAGCGAGATGCTGCCAACGACCATTCCCGAAATTCAAAGGCAGAACCTCGCCAACACGATCTTGATGCTCAAGGCAATGGGCGTGAACGATCTGATCAACTTCGACTTTATGGATCCTCCGCCCACGAACACCATGCTTACAGCACTCGAGGAACTCTACGCTCTATCCGCCCTCGACGAAGAGGGTCTCCTCACTCGTCTTGGCCGTCGCATGGCCGACTTCCCTATGGAACCCGCCCTCGCCAAGAGTCTTATCATGTCCATCGACCTAGGCTGCTCGGACGAAATGCTTTCCATCGTCGCCATGATTTCCGCCGTGCAGACCGTCTTCCACCGTCCCAAAGACAAGCAACAGCAAGCCGACCAGAAGAAAGCCAAGTTTCACGACCCGGCCGGCGACCACCTGACCCTACTAAACGTCTACCAAGGCTGGAAGCGAGCCGGCTCGACGGATCCCTGGTGCTTCGAGAACTTCATCCAGCCCAAATCGATGCGCCGCGCCGAAGACGTCCGCAAACAGCTGGTGCAGATTCTCGAACGCCACAAACTCAAGATCCTTTCGTGCGGCCGTGACACTACTCGAGTACGCCAGGCGCTCTGTTCGGGCTTCTTCCGCAACTCGGCGCGCAAAGACCCGACCGAAGGGTACAAGACGTTGGTTGAGGGCACTCCTGTATATCTACACCCTTCGTCTGCCCTCTTTGGCAAAGCTGCTGAGCATGTTATATACCACAGTCTGGTCGAGACGACGCGCGAGTACATGCACAACGTCACAGCTATCGAGCCGAAGTGGTTGGTTGAGGCGGCTCCGACTTTCTTCAAGGTTGCTGGTAAGGAGGGTGGGTTGAGTAAGAGGAAGAAGGCTGAGAGGATCCAGCCTTTGCATAACAGATTTGCAGGCGAGGACGACTGGAGATTGAGTGCTCAGAGGAAGGGTGGCAGAGCGGGTGGTGGAACTTGGGGTTGATCTGTTGACGATTTATAGATAAATATGTGCCTTGTACAAGCGAGAGTACTTCACGTGCACTAGAGAGAGCGAACATACTGCAGTTGGGCAAGCATCATACCCGCTCCCACGTAGAATCCACCTCGACGCCGGATTAATGCTAGATAATCACAACCGTTACTATCTCCAAACTCTGTGGACACATCATTATACTGATTTACTGATCGGCCGAGAACTTTCCGATGAACACAATACATCAGCTATCGAGTGTTCAATCTTTTAGCGCTATTCAACAAGACCGAATTCAAGTCGACCTCTCATACTTCGACCGACTCCGCAGCCACTCTCCGTAGCGGAGAAACAGAAAAGGCACAGGCGCCAACAACAAAGCGCAAAATCCAAGAATACTAGTCGCCCATCCAACTCCCAGCCCTTTATACAATTGAAGAGCGAACAGCGGGAAGGCGGCCGAGAAAGTGTAGCGCGACAGCATCGCCGCGCCAGCTGCAGATGCGCCATACAGCGGACCGTAGGCGTCGATCATGTAGAGGTTTGCGGGCGCGTAAACCATGAGGTTGCAGAGCATGGTCATTCCTTGGAAGAACATCGGGCAGATCCAGTGGATTGCCGGGCGCGTTGTCCACGCAAAGATGAAGAGTGATGCCGGCAGGCCGATTGAGGCGAGCATTGCTGGGTAGAGACGGTGCTCTGGCGGGTATTGCGTTCCTGGTGGGGAGACCGCATTAAATGCGCGGAGTCGGGGTTGGTAAAAGTATTGGTCGATCAGGATGAGTGGGCACGGAACGATCACTGTTCCGATGATTAGACCCAAAAAGGAGAGGTTGACTCCTGTGGCGTTGAAGTCGTAGTAATGCTGGTACACCCATGGTAGAGCGATGATGAAGGTGTACATGAGCCCGAAGATGAAGCCATTGTATAGACAGACGAACCCGACGATTGGTTCTGTGAATAGCATATGGACCGGTCGAACCAGAAGTGTCGTGGCAAAGTAGCTAACATTCTGTATCCAGGTCTTGTTTTCTTTGATTGGTACCAAAATGCCTGCTTTCTTCGCGCGGCGCTGGAGGATGGTCTTTTTGTATGTCTCTCGGGTGAACAAGATGGGAAGGTAGCATCCTCCAGCACAAATCAGCACAACCCATTGTGTCCATCGCCAATCTCGGGTTTGGACGACGAAGCCACCCACCTGCGAATGCAAAGTTAGGACCACGTTCAATACGTACGTTGCCTGCAGCCCTCGTGCTTGGTTATTACAGTAGCCTTCCGGATGGGAAGACCTCTGAGAGAACGTTACATGTGTTTCGAGGGAATACATACTGTGAGGAGATCAGCATTGATTCATGATGGTTTATTTGCTTTCTATCCCATACCCAACGGACCCAACGACGCCCCGAAAGTGGGGACAGCGTAGTAAAAAGCCATAGACACCGCCCTCTTGCTGCCAGATGTGTAGTCGCAGATCGTCGCTGAAGCATTTCCCACAGCAGGAGCGGCACATACACCAGCAAAGAAACGGCAGACGGTCAGGGAGACCACGTCGCCCGCCAATGCCGCTCCCAGCGTGAAAGCCATGAACCTAATACTATCGTTAACGCTCTTAAGGAAAATTTATAGGCACTTAAAGAGAGATATCGTACCCCGGCGTCGTGACGAGAAGAACTATCTTGCGGCCATATGTTTCACTGAGCGGCGATCCGAGCATCGGACCCGCAGCGAGACCGAGATTGTAAAGCGAGAGTGGAAGTATAGCGACAGAACGCGAGACGCCGAACTCTGCAGAAACGCCATCGATGCCTGGGCTGTAGATTGACGCCGCGAACGCTGTCACGAACGCCAGGACGGTCACGGAGATGGTCGAATAGACGCGTGTGCCGCGAGAAAAGTTCCTCGAATTGTCCGGGTCGTCGATCCAGGTATCTCGAATGGTATCGGTCTCAAAGTTAGAAGCGAGTTCGGTTTCGCCACCCATGGTCAAGAGATGGCTGTCAAGGAGGTGTATTGAGGTTGATCTAACGAGTCGATGAAAAGCAGATGTACATTGAGCCACTTCGAAGATGACCTTGGGCCCATTTTGATTTAATGGTAATTGTGTCCGAAATGTACTGAGTGTTGTGCTTGCCTTGTCTGAGAGAACGCAGGGCGTGGTCGGATGCGGACTCCGACCTCGGACAAAAGATGTCCGCATGCACCGGTCGTTTCTACATATCACGTAGTAGTTCGTGCAGATGGTACGCGGCTCGAATTATTGAAAAACGGTATCTGTTTGGTCCAATTCTCAAATAATGATTTGCGAAGCTTGAGAACCCAGGCCGTGACTGTCACAATTGATTCATTCCCAGCACAAGTGACATTCGGCTGGATGTGTCGTGTCTGATCAATCGTTGGGCTATGTATAATTTATAGCATCCCCCGGTTTTCTAGCAGGCCAAAACATGATCAGCCAGCCGATGAGAAGTGAGCAGTCAATCAAGTGAGTCGTTCGTGGCTCATAACAACAAATGGTACTCGACCTCGGTCAAAAGATGTTCTGGTATGAGAGGCACCAACCCCAACCCTAACCCTCACAATCTGAACATATCCCTACTCAACTGTCACACACGTAAAACATGGCGGTAAGCTATCCAAATCCTACCATTATCTCAAGAACGAACATGTCGTACAACAACCTGTGACGCAGTCAGGCGCGTGGGTACTTGCAGCATGTGCTGTGCGTTCGTGCGTGCATGCATCTACACCTCCCAAACAACCATACATGTAACGGTACCATAGATAGACGCATATGCTATATGTATACATGCATACGGTGGTACCAACGACCCCAACTGTGCGACACTTCGAGATGATCTGGGCGGCTTCCATTGTTCTCTCCTGCATGGGTTGCCTCATGGTTGCACGGCGATGTGGATCAGGGGTAGTTGAAAAATTGAGAGGCTTCGTGTTACGGATGTGTTAGAGTGTTCTGAGACATTTTGTTTTTCTTCCGATGCTGCATCATCATGCAGGGAAGAAGTGAGGAATTGGATACGTAGGTACCTCTGGGAGGCTATGCGTTGTATGCGCATGAGGGTGGAAGTGGTGATGGACTTGGTGTGTTCAGTGATGAAGTTGTCCGTAGTGAAGATTGGACGAAGGTGGCACGCGAATTAAGACGAGGTCGATAATTTCAAGAGACGAGTTTCGAACTCTCTGTAATATTTTTTCTTCAATCTTTCGAATTGTTCCATTAAGTCACCCCTCCTCTTCAAAGTCTAGAAGGAAAGAAAAGAGATGGCCATTATGTAACCATTCTTGCCCTCTCCTCCCGATATAGCCTGTAATACTCATACATTTCTTTTATGCCTTTTCCTCCATCCCAGTCCCATTGAAAAGGAAAGAGGTGATGGAGGGAGGCGGTACATTCTTTGGCGCGGATTGGTAGCAAGAAACAGAAAAAAAAAGAGAAAAGCATGCGCTCTTCATCCAACGACCCCGAGGCAGTGATGATCTGTAGCAGAGAGAGAGAGAGACAAGGAAATAAGAAATGAGAAGCACGATTGTGCTTTCCTGTGTGGGTAGCAACACGCTTTGCAAAAAATATGCTGGTATCTGATGATGGGAATGCGGACGCTAATTGACTTTGTTGGGTGCTCGATGCTGCTGTTCAAAGGTGGCAGACGTCGGCCAGTAGGCCGACTTTCGTCGCGCAGATCCCGTCTATGCCCTTTCTATTGGGCGTACTGGGGGTGCTGGACGTATTGTTGCTGCTGGTAGCCCATGTGCTGCTGCTGGTAGTGCTCGACACTTGATGGTGGGGTCGGCGTGCAGGCTCCCATGCGGGCCTGCGGCATACCGTAGCTGTCTGCGTTGTTGTAATCCTTATCCGGGGTGATGGGAGGAGTCAGGACGCCAGTGGGTGCTTGCTGCATGTAGCAGGCCTTCTGTGGGGTCTGAGGGCCCATGAAGTGCGAGTCGACGGGCGACGCGACTTGTTGGACATGGATCTCGGGGGTTGCAGCTTGCTGTGCCAAAAGAGCTTGCCTCTGGAGGAATTGCTCGATTGTAGTAGCGACAGCAGAAAGATGAGGCGAGCTGTACTTCCTGACGAGTGCCGCAGACGGCTGTGCGAGGTAATTGGAAAGGTTGAGCACCACTTGAGGGTCGTAGCGAGCGGCCCACTCGGAGTACCGAGGTTGTTGGCGGCCAGTGATGCATCGGGCGAGTGCGAGGGCAGACCTTGCCATGACCGAAGGACGGATTGAGATGAACTCCTTGTGGTAGAGAGCGATCTCGGTGAGGTACCAGGACATGTGCTCGAGCTCGGGGTCACATGACACCTCGGACATCGCAAGCTGTTGGAAGCTTGTAACAGTCGGGTGGCCGACCATCCAGTTAAGCGTCTGCAGCACGTGCCATTCCATCTGTGTGAACATGTCATCATCGTAGAGGGAGCAGCACATCGACTTGAGCTCCCGGATGGTGGGCACACGCTCCTTGCGGTCGCCGTACTTTGCGGCGATCAGAAGAGCAGCACATCCGACGAGTTGATAGTGGCGCTTGTATACGACACGGCGGGAGCAGTAGCGGTCGAGAAGGTTGACAGCAAGGTGGAGGGTCTCGGGAAGCAGTTGAAAGGCGTGGTGGGCTTCAAGCAGGAAGTCCAACAGGTATGGTCGCATGAACCACTGGATCTCAGTCTGAATCTCAATTGAATGGATGTCAGGCATTGTCTCGGCCTGATGAGAGTTAGCTAAGTTGTCGGAAGGATAGCCTTGGCAGAACATACCTCCATGTGCTCCATGTGATCAAGGACGTCCTCTTGGTACTCCTCGGCGGTTGCACGGGACAGTTCCTCGCCAAGAGCCTTTTGCTTGATTTTGTTGATTTGACGAGCGCTCTCTCGCTCTGCCGCAGCACGGGCATAGACACCCTCATCGTTGCCTTCGACGAAGAACGACTCACAGTACCCGTAAGCCGGGTACTGGCGTTGAACCGGACGGAAAGCCATGTTTATGTTGTTGTGTTGTTGGTTGTAATGAACGGAAGTCAATTCTCCTGGATTGACGAAGTCGTTGTCGGTAGTCGAAAGGTGCAGGTTGCGTTGTGCAAAGACCTATTGACTGTCGAGCGAACGGTATTAAAGAATGGTTGGTCGGTTGTAGAAACCGAGTAAAAGGATTGTAATTAGTTGGAAAAGTGAGAAAAGAATGGGTGGTCGAAGAGCGATGGCGTCTCTGACAGGGTGGTAGTCCGAGAGGCTTGTAGTAGATCCACCTAAAAATGGTCAGCCCATTGGTCGTGCCTGGGCCTCAGGGTCAGGTAAGGCTTCTCGAAGAGACCATGCATACCTGGTGAATTAAATTACGTTACTGGACGAATCGAGCAGTGCTCAATCGCGACGAGACTTCCTTGCGAGCTGAAGCGAGCAGCTCGATTGGCAGACAGAGAACTAAGGTTCTGCTGGTATGCCGGTGCAATCTGCAGAGAAACGAACTAACGCCTCCACGATGGATTGTCAAGGTCGGTACGTGCCGAAAATATCTAGCCGGCTCTTCCAGGGGTGACCTAGGAAGGGTCTGAAGAATGTTAGTGATTGGCTTGCGAGGATGAGGGTGTAGAATCGAGTAAGGGTGAAGCGTGCCAATGGACGATTGCAATTTCGACGTACCGATTGAGAGTAGGCTCAGATATGCTGGGAGATGATGGGACTCGAGTAACGAGGTCACGGTGATTGCTGTACAGTTCGTAGTAGCAGAACGCTGAAAGACTATAAGAAGGGATGGTCAGCTGATGTTCGAGGTATGCTCCAGACCGATTACGACGATGGTTGCCGGCAGTATTGGATGTCCCGAGATGACGGCTCCTTGCCAGGGAGGCAGGTAATCTTGCTTGGAATTAAGCACAGACGCGTGGTGGACTCGGCTGTCAAGGAATGCGGAGCGAAGTCCTGACGACCGCGTACTTCTAGTGTAGGAGTCCAGAGCCAGCGCGATAGTGTTGTTTTCCGAATTCGTTGTTATGTTTTACAAGTCGAGTGGTCGTCAAACATAAGTTGGGAAGTCGGTGGTTGATGATGAAGAGATTGTTGCATGAGCGCCCATGATCAAAGCCGGCCAAAGTGAAGATGTATGTGCTTTCCCCAGCAGCCCATCAACATGCATGTGATCGCTGAGTAAGGGTTGGTGTCGAATGAATACATTGCAGCATGCAATGCTTCACTCGGGTGTGTTGCTCTTTCTCCGCCATGTCGTCTCGATGCTCTTTGGTTTTCTTCATTTTCCCTTCACTCTTTCTGCAATTTCTTCACCCCGGCTTTCCACAGCCGCCAGCACGAAAATCAGAAAAAAGAAGCCTCTCCAGATTTGCACTCTCCTTCCAATGCAGTCGTGTGGTGTCCAGGTCCAGTCCGAGATGCTGTCTCTGTTGGGCGGGGTTCCGTCCGGTGGGTGGGGCACACGACACACAAGTGGGAACTCTTACCTTTTGATCTGGACAAGACAGACGCTCGGGATGCTTTGTACGAGGAGTGGTAGATACAGCAGTCGTGGGTGGGGTGGGTGTGAAAGGTTGTGAGGAGGGTGTGAGGTGAGGAGGTTAATCCGGTCGAGAAGCTCTGCGGTCAACGAAGAGGAGAGGTCGACGGATGGCGGTCAGGGTTGGTAAGGCGGTGGGTGAGTGTCGAAAGAGTCGGGGTGGACTCGGACGAGGAGTCAGTGCCTTATGACCAGGGAGGCAGGCACGGACGGACGAGATGAGGCGATGAGGTAAGGTGGTGAGGACGAAGCGATGGCCAGGGGAGGTTTGAAGACGCCGGAGCCAGGTCGCGTAACGGGGAAAGTGGGAGATGGAGTAGGAGAGTGAGTTGAGGCAGATGGAGGTCGCGGGTACTCAACGCTCCATTGCACGGGTATGATGAGGTCGAGGGAGAGAGGGAAAGAGGAGTCGGGTGGAGGTGAGGGAGGATGAAAAGCAAGACAAGGCTCTCAGGCTCTCTCGCGAGGCTTCACGACACACGTCGGGATGTGTGGTCTGTGGTCTGTGGTGCGCCGGCGGGCGGCGAGTTTGGGTGGAGATGGGCTTGCTGCTGGGCTGCTGGGCTACTGGACGCTATCCACGGCTGGACGCGCTGACTTGCATTTGCCTCTGCCCGTCGAGCCAGCGTGAGCCGGTGCTGGCAGCTGCTTGTCTCAATTGAACGCTAACCCAGGAGTGCCGCCAATCTGTTTATTCGTTTCTGATGGGCGATACCTACTGTGATCACTGATGGGCTGATGAGATTGCTACTACTGTACTGCACTGCTGTACTGTAGGTAACTAACTACAGTACCTGGTAGAGAGATGACAGGCAAGCAATAACCCACCACCCTTGACCCTGCTGCCGCTGCCGTGTCCGCCGTGGTAGTTTCCATCATTGTCGCTACTCTTGCTTGCTGGTATTGGCATTTCCACCGCGGTACATCGGTACATGGTATCAAATACTACTTCTCCTGTACTGTGCCATATTCGACGCTCTTACAGGCCACTCCTGCAGATCACTGGCTGGCTGGCTGGCTGGCTAATGGCACCTGCACCTAGCACTACTGCTGCACTGCCAAATGCTTCACTTCTAATCTGACGATAGATACGATACGAGACGAGACGACAATCCCCGGGGCGCCCGCTCGCTCACAGTGCTCACTCGCAATCTCGCTCTCAAACACATGCACGCACGCGTAGTAGTGTCTCGCTGCCACGGGGCGCTCTCAAAGCAAGTCTCAAACCCAACAATCAGCAAATCAGCACCGCAGCACTGCTCGCCGCTAGCTGCAACGCAAACCAGCATCTCACCCACCTCTCAGCCAGTCAAACCGCTGCAAAGCATCCTCTCTCTCACCTCCCTCCTCCTCACGTCGCCTCTTCCAACCTTTCCAAGCCATCCATCCTTGCCGGCTGCATGCACGCTTGCGCTCGCTTCCGCCGCCCGCTCCAGGAGCTCGGTAGCCACAGCCTCAACTCCGTAGATAGCTTGCATACACCAGACGTGATCCACCCTGCAAGCTCCACGCTACAGAGTTGCCCTCGCGTTTGAGAACGCATGCATTGGGTTGTAGTAGCAGTAAGTTACGTGGTAGGTACAGTAGTTACAGCTCTCCCATGACCCAGCCGCCGCCGTTTCGCAACACCATCGTACAAGCCATTCGATATGGCGTCCGCGAGCGTTTGGTCCGTCCATCAATGTAAGCATCATCGTGAGCATCTCCAGGACGGCCTGGGCTAGGCGCCACATGTCTATCTCTGACCTCCAGACACGCGGGCGGCGGTACAATGGGACATGGGACATGGAACATGGAGCTCATATCTCGTGTGAAGGCATTACTGCCTCCGCCGTCCGACACGCAGAGACGCAATGTTTGCTCACATTATGCATCACCGCCTCTGCCCTTCCTTCCTCACCGTCTTGCCGCTTCGTACCGCAGCGCGCCATCCGTAACACCATGCCCCGTAGGAGGGCCATTTGGATGTTCTTCGGCGAGCACAAGGCAAGTCGACACAGCAACCGCAAAATTCTGTTTCTGCATTGCCGGCCTTCCGCTGCTGGCTCGAAGTACAGGCTAGCAGCACAGCATCGCGATGGCTTGCTTGCTTGCTATTCTGACTTTCTTCCTTTGCATCCGCTCCGCCTGTCTATCCAGCGGCAGCATGCAGCATGATGCCTCCTTGCGCAGACTCGACCGCCAGCAGCGATTGCGCTGCCGATCTTGTATACCTTATGTATGTACACCCGGCACCACCGTTGAAGCCGTTCCAGCTTTGGCAACGACTCCCTGCTAGACGCCGAGCCCGCTGCCCGCCAGACCCAGGAGAGGTCTGTGTCTGTGGTGGTAGATGGCGAGGAGCGAGGAGGCTGCTGCAGCGCAACGCAACGAACGCATCACTGAGACACGACGCCTGACCTTGGGCTGTGCCCAGGAAGTACATACGCTACGACTATCAGCCGCCGGTCTGTAATCCGCAACGCGCGCTGGTGGGAGCTGTCGCGTGCCAATTATTGCAAGAGCAATTTGGATATTATCGGAGACGTGCAGGCCCTAATAAGTGACGTCGAGACTCGGTGGTAACATTACTCCACACACGTGTCCACCAGCCTCCACGCAGAAAAGAAGTTCTTTACAGGCGTATAGTGGATGCATATTGAAGAAACTGCCTCCGCCATCGCTTCGGGAATGACATGTCAGGAATCTCACCTTCCAGCGATACAGACATTTAAAGATCTCAATCTCTTACACGTGCAAATCACCAGAGCACCTAGACTCGCACATGCAACGACTAGGGTCCCGCGGTGGCTTCAGGAACCCCTCGCCTCTCCTGAGCCCATATTGGGCACAGAGGGCTGGATCAGCAGCATGACGGAATATCACTGATGGATTGTGAAACTCTTGTCCGCCTCCCCAAGACTCGGAGATGCTCTGTTTAGACTTCCATCTCCACATTGGTCTCCCAAGGCTTGCTCTTGTCCTAGTTGATCTCGTCTCGCCTGGCCTGGTCAAAGGAGTCTGCCGTGCTTTCACCGGCGCTCAAGTAAATTCCATCCTTCATAAAGTTGGCGCTACACTCAGACCCCACACAACTCTAATGAAAGCCGGTATCTGCGGAGCAGCGCTAACACCAACACGGGATTTCCGTTCACTTTCCGATCTTGCACGTCGAGAATGCCAGTTTAGCAGTTAACTTAACCTTCAGATCTTGTGCGTCCCTGATGGCTGCAACCACTTTACGAGACTGAAATGTTTGAACATCACTTTTCTCAGTGAGTACTGCTGCTTTCAAGAAGCCCATGCTCGACACATCCGTCTGCAGTGGCCCAGCCTCGGCTGGGCACACCTCTCGAGTCTCCACCGAGCTCATGGAACATCGCAATGACGTTCCGGAAGCCAATGGTCCACCGAGATCCGGGCAATACCAGCGGCATCCCAGCCCAGACGCGTCTTTCTGGCGTCCTCGACCGCGTCTTCCACGCGCCATTCGCCGGCAAGCCAGAGCTCCACCGAAAGAAACTTGAAAGTGAGAAGGATGAAAGCAGCTAGAGCCGTGGCATGTGGAAACGACGGCGTTCTCCTTCCCCTTCCATCCATCTGAGCTATCCACCCGTCAAGCCAAACCACGTGAAGCCACGCTTTTAGTGCCTCCTCCCACTACCGTGTACGCCTAATTATTCTCACACGGGCGATTTGATACGAAGCCCGCCAAGCGGCTGTGCCGCGACCGGACGTGTGAAGGAACATGTATGGGTTACGGTCGTTACGAGGCCCGACTACTGCTGCGCAGGCTTGAATCAATCATGTGCGTTCCCCCGTTCGCTTGCCAGGTATTATTTGCTATTTTCCGCCGAACTACTTGGAACGCCGCCCGGCCACTCCGGGGGCTTACCTTAACACATCATCAAACGCGGCGATGGACAAAGGTAGGTTATTATGCGGGCTGTTTCGAGCAGTCAGTGCTTCGGCCGTGGATCTCCGATTTCTCGATCAAGAAGGTGAGAATATAGGTTTCGCAGGATGATTGTTATTGCTGTCCCCTTCAAATTGAGTACGATGAGAGCATCATCATTAGCACGTCTCCTTCTGAGCTGAGTGTTTCGGCTGTCACTCCTTGGTTACCACTAGAGTATTGCGAGTACAGTACACGACACGTCTGCCAAAGGCAAACAGAGAAGATCCTTAGGGCTGTTGTTACGACGCCTCGATGACTTGACTCTGATCCAATCTTGCCGTTTGAGTTTTTGCCTACAGCAAAGTCATATGTCAAGCTGTTCGACTCCACTCGACGCAGAAAAGCATAACCTCTTTCAGACATTTTTCACGTCATCTGTCCTGTCTCTGTGGATACAAAGCTCTTTCACCACGTCGGAGCCTGGCGATACTTACATACAAGGTCTCCACCCAGAGCCACCTTCGGGCGCTCGCTTGGGACATGCAGCCTCGCACCCGCGGACTTCAAATATCGAATTCTTCCGCACTACCGAGGGTACGAGACGAGGATTGCCTGTGCTACTACTACTCCACCAAAGAAAGAAAAATTTCACAAAGAAGATGCTTATGGCTTTGCGACATCCGCTCGAAAGAAACAGTGTACTCAAACTGTGCGACAAGCCTTGTCCATCGCTCAAGGGCTCAAGTCCTACGCAATAATGGATGTTGGCTTCCACGCAGACAAAACGTCCAACGGCGTCTCCAGTCTCCTTCTGGCCAGCGCAATCTGCCGCCCTGATACATCTATTGATACATGTATACACATGGGCTTGACGAACGTTGGTTGCATCATTGCGCGTAATGACTACGATATATGGTCACGTCATGTTGTCTACCGCTACTTAACCAATCCTATACCGCAACCACCAGGTCTCACTCTCGACGACTCCAATGATTAAACACTGCACGACCTGAACCCTGGAATAGACCCCTTGGCCCATGCCAGCTCAAATAACGATGTACGCCTGATGAAATTACACAGTCTCCATCGCTACCATGGCGCTGGCGTTCGTGTCCTTGACTGCTTGCGACTTTGTACGAGGCATCCTATCGTCGATGTGGTCACGCCGTAAGAGGCAAGAGGCACAAGCAATACCACCGACTCCTACTCGGTTGTACTTGAGAGCTCATCAATGGCATGTGGCTCCCATGATAGCGGTATACCTCTCGCGGGCTCTTCAACACATAACTAGATGATAACAACAGTGAGTACCCGTACTACAAGGACATGTAGGTTTCTTCTTATATCTATCTATATATTCATCCATCCACCCTCTGGCATGATTCTCTATGTACGTCTCGAACAGACTTCCTATCAACTCCTAAAACAGAACTTCCCAATTGCTATGGCACATTCCTCAACACCAGCAATGGGCAAATCGTGTCCGCCCTCCAAAACTTCGACCTTCACGTTGTCTCGCCCCAGCGCCTCGACAGCATCCGGACCAACTTCATCAGCCACAATAACGCTATCATCCTTGCCTAAAAGCATGAGAACTCTGCCCTCTCTCAGCCCCTCCCTATCTACAGCCACAGGGTCGTCCGGGTTCGCCCTCTGCGCATCGAGACGAGACCCAACGAGCCTCCAACGCTGCTGCTGGCCACTAATAGGCGAATTCTGAATGCTCGAGATGAACGCACCAATAAAGCCCGGGTGTGCATCGACCTGCCATGCCACTGAAGTTCCAACACTGAAAGGCGGTCTTCCACGAAACAGCCCGCCGCCCGAACTTGATCCTAAATCTCCATCCCCATCCCCATCAGGACCCTCGGCCTCAGCACCCTTCACAATCCCCACCTTCGTCTCCTCCGGCTGCTTTGACGAATGACCACCACCAGAACCCACTAACCGCCTCCCAACCAATCCTTCAACAACACTTCTCGGCAACCACCCTCCATAAACAACCCGACTCCAAAACGCCACCCTCTCCCCCCTCAACAACCCCGCCGGAGCAATCAACACCAACCCCTCGACAAACTGCGGAAACCAAGAAGCGAAATCAACCGCAATGCCGCCCCCCAACGAGTATCCCACAACCGTGACATCCCCTCCCCACCAGCTACCACTCACTCCCCACACCGGAGCAGAAGAATCCCCCAACACAAATGCAATCTGGCTAGCCCACAGCCTCCCATCCTGCGGGACTTCAGCCGGGTCCGGACAGTCCGAGTACCCGCGCCCGAAGAGATCGAACAGTAACACGCGGGCCCCGTGTGCCTCGACGAGCGACTGCGCTAGAGCTGCGAGCGAAATGCACGGCGTGGAAATCCCGTGGATGAAGAGGAATTTGCGGCCTTGAGGGTGTCCCCATTCGTAGGCGCGGATGGTGCCGTAGGGGGTGGGGATGTCTCGGGGGTTGGGGAGGGCGGTGGGTGGGTACGGGCAGGTGGTGTTGGTTTTTTGGTGGTTGAGGTCTGAGAGAGTTGGGTGGCGGGGAGGCGAGGGGTAGATTTTGGTCTTCGACTGTTGTTGCTGGCTTTTGTTGGAGGATGCAAGGAGTTTGCTGAGGGCGTATAGTGCTGTTGGGGCGAGGAGGCCGGCTGCTATCCAGGTTCGTTTGTCGATTAGGAGCTGGGTGGTTTTGGAGGCCAATGATCCATTAGAGGCGTCCATCGGACAGTTCCTTGGTGTAAACAGGCAGGGAGGCAGGCAGAAGTGCGAGCCTGGCTTATCTCTTCTTTACTTTAACTTGTGATGTTGAGGTAAACGAAGACCAGGAACCCGACTTTTCTATTCGCAATGCAAGGTGAGTGCGAGTGGAAAGGTCCATAAAACGCCTGTATCTGTGTTTGTTACACGTATTGAAGACCCGGATGGACAAACGTAGAAACAGCCGTTAGTAGTCAGGTAACCTTGGGTGGACAAACATGTACGCATACGGATGATGTGATGTGATGATGAGATGGACCTCGGTCCGACCCACCGAAATCGATTCGCGTCAAAGTGCCAGCGTAGATCGAATCTCCACCATCATGTCGTGATCCGCAGCCATGACGAGACTGCCTGAGTGGTATGATACAAATCGATGAACCCGCAATCATGTAATTATTCTTACTTGTGCTATACCTGCCCGCGACAATAAAAAAAAGAAAAAGGACGCAAGGGTATCTCTTGTGAAAAAAATCGAATTCGAGGCCGCTTTACCCACTTTCTTTCTCTCACTTTGTTATTTTTATTATGTCGGCCGTTGATCATTTCTCTTTGCGAGAGTTTCTTCAATAATGCTGTGATCTCTGCGATCGATGTCCCTTCGATATAGTTGCTCTCACCGACGCTGATGCCAATGCTCAAGATCGGGAGGCCGACCATTATCCGCCTTTGCTATTCTGTACCCGCCAGATGCGGAAGTATGTGAGGGCTTGTCCACTTCGATCCCGCTGTCTCTGTCACCTCCTTCGCTACCTTCGAAGCTGCCACCACCTAGACCAGACCAGACATCGAGAAACACCTTGCTGGGATCGCTCGTCATATCGGCATCTCGCAACGTATCGTCTTCGATCTCAATGTCCGGCACTGAGTTATCGTGGTCGTCGTCGTCGTTGTGGTGGTCGAAGTCGTGATCGTCATGGTCGGTGAGAATGCGACCCCCTAGCTTGATGTCGCTGACGCGGACGTTGTATTGTAGCGCTTTCTTGCCGTCGTTGATCATCTCCTCGGTTGCATACATGCATCGCTTCAGGCTTTGGTTCATCATCTGACTTTGGACGAGAAGCTCCTTGTGCTTCTCGATGTCGACCCGTAGTCTTTGCTCGTCCTTGGCCAGGCGGGCTTGTTCCTTGCTTTCTCTGGCATCCGGAGACAACGGCTCACCACCAGAAGTGACGCTGTCAATCTCATCATCGTCACTGAAATCAGCGTCGACATCTGGCAGACCTAAGGGTCGATGTTCCGAGTAGTCTTCCTCTTCCTCTTCCTCTCCCAACGGTGACAACCCTTCAGACAATCTTGCAGTGCGCTCGTCAGGCACAAAGCCAAATTTGCCTGCGCGTGACAACCGTCGGAAGCGTTTCAACTCGGCCTTTTGCCTGCGAACTTCTCGTTCGAGGCTCGAATTGATGGCAAGAAGAGAGCTATTCGAGATTTCGAGATCCAAGACTTTCCTCTCCCTTCGTGCATCCGCGGCCAGTTCCGAGACACTCTTTGTTGGGCTCATAGGTCCATCAGCTTGAGAAGTGGATGCGTCTTCCTCCAGTGAAGCATCGATTGATGGCATGTCAACAGGGGCCTTGCCGATGCTTAGCCTCGGGAATTTCTGCATGCTTGTTTCTTGGGAGAGCGGAGAGGAGGCGTTCACGTTGGGATCCAATGTGGTTGCTGAGCGGCGGCGCGAATGAGCCGAGTTGCCTGAATCGATTGACGACAGACTTGTCGACTTCCGATGCGACGTCAGGTAGGGCTTGTGCTCCATGCTTTCTCGCCGTTGATCATTTGGACTGGGATGTTCGGCAATCGACATCGACGTTGGCACGGGAGACGGCCGAATACCGAATATCTGCGATGCGCCTCTCCTATAAGACAGATGGATATTTTCCTTACTAGGTGATGGTGGTCTTGCTTCGCCAGTCGGAGGCAGCGGAGCAAAGAAGGGCGACGACGCCATTGATATGGAACTCAGTGTTGGAGAAAGCAACGGAGGACTCGTAACAGGTTCGGGTTCTGTATCTGAGTAAGGCCATGGGTTAGATGATCTTTTAGGCGTCACTGTTGAATTCGCACCAGATCCAGCTCCGGCTCCAGCTGCGGCCATCTGCGCTTCGCGAGATCCATCCGCATAGAAAAACACGGAAGGTCTCTTGGGTTCAGGCTTCCGGACTGCGGGCTCTGGCCGTGTCGCATCGCTTGCGTGGAAAAAGCGGCTGTTGACAGTATCCGGTTGCGAATGTCCCGATTCGCTGTGGCCAGGCGAGCGGACAAGAGGGATGTGTGCCCTGGTCGAGCCAACATCACTCCTCGCTTGTGCAACTCTTGGTCTGTTCTGGGCTCCGACGCCTATACCCAGCCCTACGGAGCTTCCGCTTCTATCCTTGTTGCTGCCAGGTGCAGCCAACGTTGGCCTTCCTCTCAAGCTGTTGGAATTCACACCTGTTGACGGTGGAGGTATCTCGCTGGGACTGTCTGTACGGGCTGACCTAAGAATCGGGCGCGGTGCAAGATTTCCATTTCGATCTCCATCTTTGTTGGCGGTGTTTGCAACTCTCGGAGCAACTTGCGGCAGTCGTGGACGGGGCGCAGTACTCGGCGGATTGGATCGAACAGTGGGTGTGCGAGGGGTGCCAGTCGGAGGGGTCGCGTTGACGGCCAGGCGGGGAGTGAGTGGTGCTCGAGCGGTGCGCGGTGTGGGCAGAGTCGGCTTGCCAGGCGGTGGCCGCCCCTGGGTGTTGCGGTCTGAGGACATTGCTGACCCGAGAGGCTAGCGTGGCGGACACATAGAGGGTTGATGTAGAGCGGCGTAGAGTAGAGCGGCGACGAGGTGTTGAAACAGAGTGTCGTCGGTGGTGGGCGGAGGCAGGGGTGGTCAATAAGATGAAAGGACGGAATCGAGATCGAGGGGTCTTGGGCCGGGAGTGAGGTGTGAAGACGACCCTGAGGCAACTTTAATTCTTAGTCGATATTAGAGGTGGTGAGTAGGTAGCAGCGGAGTGGCTGCATTCATTGCCGGGACGAGGGTGTATCGAGGGTTGCTTCCTGTGGGAGGAATTAAGGTATTATTGTTGTGATGTTTCTTCTGCACCAGCACCAGCTTCCCCGGCGAGTCTCTCTACGATGATGCACGCGCTTTAGACAGGGCTGGGCTTGCTAGCCCCAAGCACTAACGCCTCGCTAAAACAACCGACGCATCCACTTTGCCGGTCCCTTCCTTTGACACATCACGTGGTGCTCGTGTGCCGTTCGCGATCTGACTTTCCGCGTCAGTGATTGCTGCAGACTGCCTCTCCGCTCCACCGTCGACCGCATCACACAAAGCATGCGGTAGAGACATGTCTACTACAACGCCATCATGCCGCGCCACAATGAAGATCTCGCGGCCGAAGCGCAGGCAGCGAGAGACGACGCCACCGCGGTACCAGACGCGAGCCAACACCATTCCCTGAAGTACCATTTGCTTGGGCCTTCCCTCACAAAGTCCGGCCAGGATGGCGTAGACCAGAAGAAGGTTTCGGAGATCATATACAATGCTTCCAAGGGCAGCCGGTACTTCAACAACGAGGAAAACAAGGACAAATCCCTCACACTCAAAATCGACCGGATCCTGGCCAAAAAGCGCGAGCTCGAGCGCGTCGAGGCGCAAGGAGGGTTGAAAAAGGACCTGAAGCGGGCGGACGAGTACATTGCGGAATTGGAGCTCAGTCGTGATTTGAACCAGGTCTTGGTACATGTCGACTGCGACGCATTTTATGCCGCTGTGGAAGAGCTCGACAGGCCGGAACTCAAGGATGTTCCGTTTGCTGTCGGCAAAGGTGTTCTTACGACTTGCAACTATCATGCCCGAAAATTTGGATGCCGAAGTGGTATGGCTGGCTTCATCGCTGACCAGCTGTGTCCGGGCCTGATACACGTGCCACTCAATTTCGACAAGTACACCGCCAAAGCTAAGGAGATCAGGAGTGTGCTTGAGATATACGACCCACGCTTCCAGGCTGCAAGTCTTGACGAAGCATATTTGAACATCACAGAGTATTGTAAAGAACACAACATGGAACCAGATGAAGCAGTCAGCCAACTGAGAGCGCAGGTGGAAGAGGTGAGCAAGATCACAGTGTCCGCTGGGATTGCTGCGAACGCGAGACTGGCCAAGATCTGCAGTAACAAGAATAAGCCAAACGGGCAGTTCCGTGTGCCATCGGACAGGGCGAGCATTTTAGCCTTCATGCGTGATCTTCCAACCCGGAAGGTCAATGGTATTGGGAGAGTGTTTGAGCGTGAGCTGGATGCGATCGGCGTGAAGACATGTGGAGAGATCTACGCGCATCGCAAATGGCTGAGAGCTCTCTTTGGTGACAAAGCGTTTGATTTTCTCATGAACATACATCTTGGCCTGGGACGAACCGATGTGCGACCTGCAGAGGAGTTTGAGCGAAAGAGCGTTGGTACTGAGAGTACGTTCCACGATATGTCTGATCCGAAGGAACTTCGCGAAAAGTTGCGTTGGATAGCAGAAGAGCTCGAGAAGGATCTTGAAAGGACCCAATTCAAAGGCAGGACTTTGGTGTTGAAGGTGAAACTTCACTCCTACGAAGTCTACACTCGACAGTTTCAACCGCCGAAAGCCGTGAACAAGGCAGATGACCTGTATCACTTCGGCTTACAAATGTTCCAAAAGCTCGAGAAGGAAATCCCGAAGTTGAGTCTAAGACTCATGGGTCTTCGATGCACCCATCTCGTATCGACGAAGAAAGGCGAGCTGGACTTCTTCGGCCGCGCAAGGAATCCAGCTGGTGGTTCTCGGGAGAACACAGACGAGTCCAAGACCTCAAAGATCGAGCTGGATGATGATGGGTGGCAGAAGTGGCCCGATGAAGAGTTCGAGGATGCCGCTAGGCAGGAACGCCAGGACGACATGGACGAGCTTGAGCGTCTGTCGCAACAACAAGAGCAGGACGATGCAATGTACGAAAATGACGATGACGAAGAGCGTAAGGCCTTCGAAACACGCAAACATGACAACGGATTTGCATGGCGGCTGTTGCTTGAAGAGGAACGGGCAAAAGCTGAAGAGGAAGAGCGAGCGAAGAAGCCTCCCTTGGAACAGTGGGATTGCCCGATCTGTGGCCACCCTCAGACGGCGGAGGAGAAATCCTTCAATGAGCATATCGATGGTTGTCTGTCGCGGCAAACGATCAAGGAGATCGTTCAGACTGCTGACGAACAGCCTTCAAGCAGGCTATCAAGTCCTGCGCCTACTAGCAAGAAGCGAGGACGGCCACGAGGAGGAGGCCAAGATCAAAGCCAGGCCGAACCGAAGAAACCAAAGAAGGCATTCTTTGCATGAAATTAACACGACTTTACGATAGCTACGAACAAGATTCCTGTACAAACATGCATATTCCGCGCTGGAGAAACAACCACAGCCTCTACCCTCCCTCATCTACAACTTGGACACAAACCCACTCTTGTCAATCTTCGCCAGGTAGTCCTTGGTGATCTCCTTGACATTCATCACACCAGCCAGACCCATGCAAAGCCTAAATTCATCGCTCAGAATCTTGAGCATAAGCTTCACGCCCTCCTCGCCCTTGTAAGCCAACCCCCAAAGCGTAGGCCTGCCCACCCAAACAAAGTCAGCCCCGAGAGCCAGCGCCTTGAAAATGTCCGTGCCGTGCCTAACACCTCCATCGACATGCACCGGGATCTTCCCCTGCACCGCCTCAACGACTTCAGGCAGGGCATCCAACGTCGCCAGCGCGCCGTTTAGTTGCCTTCCGCCGTGGTTCGACACGACCACGCCGTCGACGCCGTGATGCACAGCCAGAAGCGCATCCTCCCCTGTCGCGATCCCCTTGACCCACACTTCCATCTCCGGCTTGCACACTTCCTTGAGCCACGCGATGTCGCGCTCCCAGTTCAACGTCGGGTTCGGCGCGTGTGAATGGAATGTCACGGGGCCCGAGGGAGACACCCACTTCCCATTCTCCACGCGGCCAGGCTTGGAAGGTCCCGACGAATCCGACCGCTTCGGCGTCTTCTCCTCCCCATCCACAACCTCATCCTGCAACGCGGGCTCCTCGTCCTGCGCAAAATTCGCAACCTTGAAGTGCGGCGGCAATTTGAACTGATTGCGCAGCTCGAGATTCCTGCGGCCGAGAAAAGGCGTGTCGACGGTCAGGAAAACGGCTTTGTAACCCGCTTTCTTCGCCCTCTTGATGAGTTTGATACTGTGCTCGCGGCTTTCAAACAAGTACAGCTGCAGCACGTTCGGATTAGCCCCACTGACTTCGGCCACTTCCTCGAGCGTCTTGGTTGCAAACGAACTCAGGCCCATTGCAATGCCCGCATCGCGGCAAGCGTTCGCGGTGCCGATTTCGCCGTCCGGATGGGCCAGACATTGCATGGCGGTCGGGGCGACGCCGAAGGGCGAGGAGTTCTTGTGGCCGAAGATTTCGATGCTGGGGTCTAGGGCGGAAACGTCGCGGAGGACTCGCGGGCGGATGCGGTATTTGGCGTAAGCGGAGAGGTTTTCGCGCAGGGTGCTGCCGGAGTCTGCGCCTTCGTTGTAGTAGTCGCGGGTTTGCTTGTCCATTTTGTCGTGGGCGATTGCTTCGAGCTCGGCGATGGTGAGGCAGTTTAGGTCGAGGTCGGCGGTTTTGGAGGCCATGGTTGCGGAGTTTACAAGTGGAGGTGTGTGGTGGTGGTTCGATGTCCTTTTCCTCTTCCTGTCGTGCAGTGGATCCCAATGCTCAAGGTGTTCTGATACGCCACTCGAAATAGTACAGTGGTGTTCCAGTCACGCGAATGCAATCGGGATATACGACAGCCAAATGGTAAAGTTAAAGATAATGTTGTTGGTGATTATGATGGAAGATCAATTAAAAGAACAGCTGCAAGCGAAAATATCGAGAATCTGAGATTGAATTCCCGAGGATCTGAATCCTTCAAATAACTATCTACTCCTCCGTCGTGATATCGTGCCGATGTCCGGCGATAATGGGTCGATGACGACGGAGAACATGTCTTTCCCGAGGCCGTTAGGCTGGACGAAAGCTTGTTCCTGTCCATGTGGGGTCTCTCCATGCGTTGATCCACCAAAATGTTACCGGGCGAAAGGCAGGGCGGCTCTGCTTCACTTCTGATGTGTTCCACTCTTTTGCCATCACTGTTTCTACTCTATGAAGATTAGATTGAAGATCACATAACTTTCGTTGCGTGAATCCTGTAATTTGTTGAAGTGCCTACTAGTAGACACCGGCAAGCGCAACTGCCAACCTGTATTTAGTGCGTCAGTTGCAGGACGACAACTCTGATTTGGGACATTGATAACAGAACGCATTTGCGCTCACAATGTGGCTCTTCTATACAGTAACGTAGGTACTATAGCCGAAGAGATCTGTCGACTATGCATAATGTCAACGAATCTGGTGGAAGTCATTGTTGCACGTTTCACACCATAAGTACCTATCTTCAGTCCTTAGATCATCTACCCAAAGCTTCGGTACGCCTAGAAGTATGTCCAATTTGCTGACCATCCGTCGAGCCATCGTCAGAAAAACTATCAAGATCCCAACCACGTCACACTGTATTCACATGCGACAGCCTATCGATATGTCAAACCTCAGCTTGAGCTCTTTCGACAATAGGCCAGGTTTATGCTTAATTTTAAGCGTTCCCAGACAATTATCTTTCGAGACCCACTAAGACAACATGTATACCACGATTGAGTGGAGAACAATTGGTCCGGATGGAGTTGGTGATTTCTGTGTCATGAGAAGAATGATGGTCCTCTCGACTGGTGTCTTTTTGCGCGTGGCTGTCGTCGCTGTCGCCCAATCGCTGTTACATGTACCCGGTCCTCCTCCTCCTCTTCTTCTTCTTTTACCTCATCTTCCTCATTTCCATCTACTTCTGGCACAGAAGCCCAACATCAACATGCCTAAATCATGCGACAACCAGCGAGCATACCCTGAGGGCGAACCTGACCGAGTGACCGCAAGCACGACTGTGAGTGAAAATTCCCCAGCTCTTTTTCGTCTTCCCTTCTTCTTTTCACTTTTGCGAACTTCACTTCAAGTGAAGCCCAAGGCGAAAAGGAAGAGAAAAATTTTGCGCACGCCGAGATTGCCTTGACGCGCCGCCTCGCCCAAACCAAGCCCCAAAATCCCATCCAACAACACTGACGACACCTGTACCAGACTCCTCTCCCCACGAGAAAAAGGGACAGTTCCTCGCTCGCTACAATGCACTCCGGCACCTGGGTCTGCCCGGCAGAGCAAGCCCGGATCATAAAAGAGCGATACGCAGACGGCACGCTGGTGCGGACGATGGCCCGGAATGGCTGGGAGAGTACTACGAGAACCACCCCGGAGACCACGCCATGGATCTAGAAGCGGCTCTCCAGGATTACCTGCAGAAAGCCGAGCGAGACGAGTTACGAGAGCTATTTGCGGACGCCAATTATGCGCTCAATGTCCTCGATGGGAAGGGAGATGCCACATCTCCTGCCCAGGACAGCGGTCGCAGTCGCGGTCGGTCGGAGTATACTCCTTCTTTGTCGTATTATGATTCGAGCTCACTGGAGGATATGTTGTCGCCGGAGCCGCCTGCTGTTGTCAATTCGTCGGTGCAGCGCTTGGTGGAGGACAAGAATGCGTGTGGGTCGCCAGACCGAGTTCGCAAACCTCACGGCCATGGCTGGTTTCATGCCTTCAAAAATCATGTGGGAGCATTGCGGTTCCGCAGATGGTCGCCGAGAGGGAAGAAGTGTGTGAGATGAAAGAAGGCGGAAGACAAGGCTGACGTTAAGCCTGTTTCCGGATCGGAGGAAGAGGGGGGAAGGCGAAAATGAGTGCTATTGTTACTCTTCTGTTTTTCTGTGTGTTTGCTTAGCGGGTCTTGCGATATACCCATGATTTTTATTTTTTTACCTTGCTAGCCCACCAACCGCGTAGGCATCTGTCGCGGTGTCACACCGACCACATATGAACTCGGACTCATCAATCTTAATTACCACAATCATCGCCGTCCACGAGTATCGCATTTGGTACCGCATGGAGATATTACTCCTTAGGCTCGCAGAGAAACTGCTGAGCTGATTCTGACCGTCGTACGACAGCACTGCCCTTGCTTGTCGTAGAGATCTGGTAGATTGGTTCATGCAGTCAGCCAAATCTTGAACAAACCACGTGCGGCGTAGGTATGCACGCCAGGATTGGACACCCTGGACATCAATGACTGTCACCCTCAATAATCATGGTACCGAGACCTGTTCTCGAGGCGAGCAACAACCCAACGGCGGTATTGCTGTGCTGTCGCTTGACGCTGGAGTAAGCTGACGCCCAAGGTATACATGTACACTTTTTCGGACCCGGCGGCAATCCACCAGTCGCCTGGTGTGAGAAACCCCCAAGTCAGCCTGGCAGTGCCTGACAGCGACGTGAAGGGTCAATTATCCGGCAGTACCTGCATGTGACAGTGTTCGGTGACAGGGAAGGTACGGGTTTTTCTTCAGTCTTACAGTGCTCTTCGCCATGCACCGTAAGCACTGCGTCTTCAAGGACATGTCGACCGCTGCGTGTTTGAGGAAGCAGGTTTCGTGCGGGCAAGAACAGCGGAGCACGTCGGCTCACCGCAGATTCAGAATGAGACAGGACGGGATGGCAACCTTGCAATACTGCGGCGATATTCGGGACGCAAGTATAACAGGGCGCCACCACTTGGATAGCAACCACGTTTCATGCCCCAGGCCCCCATGCCTCTGCCGATGGTGCCGATGGCGTAGGGCCAGTCAACCGTTCGCTTGGAGATTGGCGAGATGTGTCGCTTTGACTTGTCAGATGCAGGTCGCCAGAACACGACATGCAAAATCGGTGTTGCGGGCTAGACTGCACGCAAGTGCAGGGGTCAAGCGAGAGGCCAGCGCCCGTTTGTGATCCGCCGGCGTCTGCCAGCGAAATGGCAAGTCACTCGACATGCACTCGAATATGCACCTCCCCAGACCAATCGACATATGCAATGCAACCAGCAGGCCAATCGAAACGCCCGCTCACCTCGCACATAACACAATTGTGGCGGGCGGCTCGCTGTCAGGATGTGCCGGTGGTGGCACAGGGGATCCGGCTCGATGGCGACACCCAGGGCCTCGACAGCATCGTGGCGCGGCGTGGGCGTTTGCAGATTGGTCTTGAGACAAACTCAGCTCTCTCTGCATATGCAGCATGCAATCGTGTGGGTTCTGCTGAAATGCCCGTGATTCTGCTCCAAGTCGGCTATGGCTCAAGTCAAGCCCTCGTGGAGTCCTCGAAATCTCCATCACCCTCCAATCCCTCCAACCATTGTGCTATCTTTGTCGTCCTGCGTTTCACCCGTGATTACAGATACCCGGAGAGCAAACTGTGTCCCTTCTTGCCGTCGTTGCTTTCCTGTTTTCCATTCATCGACATCTGCCTTGGATGATTCGTCTGAGATCGTTCTAAACCCGCCACCGTCTTGCGATTTGAACTCCGCATTCACAGTACAGCGCGAAAACAGGGCTTAGTGAAACAGGAAGCGATTGATATGCCTACAACTTGGCGATACTGCTCATAATGGAGAACTCTCAGGTATGCCGCACTGTCATCCTATACAACGACCATGGATCTCTCGCTTGAACTCGGACAAAGCATCTATCACGAACGTTCCACACTCAGACTAACATCTCCCAGCGAAACCCACAACGGCTATCCGCTCTATACCAATACCACAATGCTCCAGAAGTCGCCCCGGCCCATGGACTCGAATACGACGAGACCGTCCACTCCACATGCTCCGACAAGTATCCCGTCGTCCACAACGCCAGGAACTACGAACCACCACAAAGCAGCAAAGTCTTCGACAATGATCGCCCTCCACGGATCATCTTTGGAATGAAGATCCGGACTTTCCTTCTCGTCGCCACAGTCATGGTGCTTGTGGTCATCGGAGCGGCTGTTGGTGGCGCGGTAGGCGGCAAAGGCATGCATGAGAATACGACGACTGGCGTGTGGCCGGCCAATAATGAGAACAACGATGACGGAAACAACGCCAATACGAGCAACAGCAATGACGACGACAACAACAGCACTAATACAAGCACAAGGTAGGCTTAATCCACATAAAAAGACTCACGAATAACCCGAAGCTAACCGATAAAAACAGTTCCTCACCACCTTCAGCAACGATATCAGCAGCAGCGGGGACATACTCAGGCGCAGTACCAACATATCAACCTCTGGACTCCTGCCCAGACGCAAACAACACATCCTACACATCTAATTACGCCGAAACCAGCGATGGCAGCAACGCCGCAAATCAGACTTTCACCCTCCACTGCGATTTGGAATCTCCTCTCGTCGGCGAATCTGACGTTGCAACGCTGTTGGAAGCTTTCGTGTACAGTCTTGACGACTGCATCGAACTGTGCGCTTCGCTAAACTTCTTGGCCAGCAATGGCGATTGCAGTGTCGCGGCTTACGACGCCAAGGGCAGTCGGCCGGGAAATTGTTGGGCAGGGAAGGCCGTAGGCTTGAATGTGGAAGATCTGAAAGAGAAGGATGGCATGGCGGTTGCTGTGCTTGGGATTTGAAAGACGACGGTGTTTGTGCGGATTTCGTACGGCCATGGAAAATATTAGCCTACTCGGTATGTGTTGGGGGCAAAAACCTGACGTCTGGCAAGGCGTGCGTGATTGATTTATGGTCTCTCTGGCTGGGAGATAGTCGGTGTCTCGGTGTCATCTGATAGCGCAAAAGCGCAAAGATGCTTCTGAAGGGTGTCATGGGAGATCAGCCAGACCTCATCGATCTTTACGCTTCTTTCGACATGTATACATGAAAATACACGCAAATCCACAAACCAGCGGTCTGATTCGACCTCTCCCTACTATTGTAGATTTCTGGCGAAACTCCAAAACGACCTTGAGTTGCGCTCGCTGCTGCTGACTTGTAAGCACCTAGGCAATTACAATCCCAACGGTGAACGACCAAAGAGATGCCACCGCCAAAGGAAGCGATCAACGTCATCTACCAAGCACGAAACTCCCGACTCGAAACGTGCAGCAAGGATTGTTGGAGTCTTGGTACAGTAGTGCATCCATCGATCCTTCAACGCTCATTGCCAAGAACCTTCTTCTCGGCGCCGGATCTTTCGCCTGTCGCCGACGTGCAATCGACATCACGCAATACTGCAGTACAGTACTCAACAAGCAACATGTACATATAGTTGGACTGGTCACCGAGGTTCCAATTCAGACAAAAAGAAACATACTCACCGTCGCCTCCAAAGAACACAAACAGAACCATGAAAATCGTAATCATAGGCGCCGGGCTCTCCGGCCTGACAGCAGCCCTCGCCCTCCAAAAATATCTCCCACCTAAGCTCCCCAGCAACGACCCTCTGGAAATCAAAATCTACGACGAGTCCGAAACCAAAGCTCCAGGAACAGTCGAGTACAGCTGGCGCGACCACTCCGACATCCATCGGCAACAAAAAGCAGAACAAGAAAGCGGTAATAAAAAGAAAAACCAAGGCGCAGCCATAAGCCTACAACAAAACGCCTTCAAATCCCTCCGCGAAATAGATCCTGACCTTGCCAATCGCGTCCACGCATCTGGGTTGCCTTGCAAAGGTTTCACGTGGAAGAGTCGCGGGGATTGGCTTCTGGGAAGAGAGGATTTGGAGGCGTGCTTGATTTCTAGACCCGTGATTGTTGGGATTCTGATGGAAGCTCTGTGTGAGAGGGGGGTTAGGGTGGTTTACAGGAGTGTGAGGGAAGTGGAGTGTAGGGAGGGAGTGAAGCCTGTTGTGAGGTTTCTTGGCGAGGATGATGAGGAGGAGGTTGCAGATCTGGTTGTCGGGGCAGATGGGATTAGAAGTGTGGTGAGGAAGAGTGTTTTTGGGGATAGGGAGGGGGTGAGACCGGTCTATCTGTATGTCGTAATGTTCCCTTGTTCTTCTGATTCGCCTCCTCTGCTCTTCGGACCTGGCACTAACCACCACCACTACAGCGGCAACTGCGCCGTCGGCGGCGTCCTTGACCTCCCCAAGTCCACTCCTCTGCCAGAAACCTACTTCGCCGACCCACGTATAACCTTCATTCACGGCCCAACGGGGACCTTCGGCTACGGCGGCCTGTCCCAAACCTCCCCCAACAAAATCATCTTCTTCTCCTTCTACGACAGCGACCTCCCAGCCCGCGGCTCGAAACCTGACCCGCAGCAGGTAACAGAAGCCCTTCGCAAAAGGCATCAGGGCTGGGCAGATCCCATGATAGCACAATGTCTAGCCCAGACAGACGCAATCGACACTGTCTACCCCATCTTCTATATGCCGGATCTACCTTCCTGGGGTAGAGATGGGTGTGTTCTCGTCGGCGACGCTGCGCATGCCATGACGCCGGCTACAGGGCAAGGAGGGTCTCAAGCAATCGAAGACGGGTTGACGCTGGCTTTACTTCTGAGAACTTTCATCGAAGTCCGAGAGGGAGATCACGAGACTGCAATCCGGGATATTGTTCCGGGGTTGCATGCCATTCGGGCTGAGCATGTCTATGCGATCAAACGGGCTGGTTTGGCGATCAAAGAGCCAGCGAGGCCTTGGGGTTGGCTTACAACGCTGGCGGTTTATGGCTTTTACTTTGTCATGACGAAGGTCAAGTTGATTAAAGGGTTATTTGGGGAACCAGTCTATCCAGCGCATCTTTTCGATGTGAGAGGGGAGGTGGAGAGGTATGTTGACGCTAGGTCGCGGTGAATGAGGTCGGTTGTGGGTGACTTTGGAGATGGTGCTGTCCGCAAGTCTACCTCTTCTATCCCTCACATCTCACACTCTTCCCCATCCAACCTCTCTCGATCGTCGCGCATCCCAATTTCTGCGTCTTGTTAGAAAAACACGCCTTCGCCCAGCATCAGCACCAAAGCACAGCATCGCCTCTACGCCAAAGATGTCCACCGACACCACCAATTACATCGCCAACGGCACCGAGGAACCCAAACCAACCTGCAAATGTGGCCAGATCTCTGAGCCGTACGAGCCAGACCCCCCGACCATGCCTGAACGTCATGATTGGTGGGCCACTTAGTCAAGGCCCGCAGAGGACCGCGATGGGTATCTCTATCTCGTCCTGCTTCTCTATGTGTTGTGCTTGACGCTTCTCTTTCTCCTTGCATGGACTACCTCTTGACTCGCGGGCTTGATCTAAGATAGATGGATCGACTGGCTGATCGAGAGATGAGGACAGTGGATCTCGAGGGAAAATGAAGCGAAATCGTTGGTGTTCGTGGATGGTCACACGCGGACAACGGGTAGTCGTAGAGGTCAGCAATCAAATTTTCCATTGAAAGATGACCTTCATCTGCAACAACGAGTGCTTATTACTCATTCCATCGGCTCTAGGCGTCATTCTTGCCCAATCCATACATAGCCTCACAAATCCATTTTTCGCCGTTCAGTCAATCCATCTCTTCCTCCTTTCCACCGCTCAAGCCATCCTTTGGATGCCGTAGATCTCTTTAGATCAATACATAGCACAAAACATCGACCTCAACCTCAACGTTCGCAGGACCAACTTAGACACCATGGACTTCACTGACAAACCCAAATACACCTGCGAATGTGGCCAAGTCTTCGATTTGTACGAGCCACGTGCCAACGCCATGTCTACAAACGCGACGCCCACGGCTAACGGTGTTGGCACGCAATCTCGGAAGGCGTATCCCACACACGTGCGTTATTTCTTGGAAGATGCGCTGCTAGTGTCTTTCGGCATAGCGGCGGTTTGTTGGACTTACATGATCTACGACTACGTCAGGTCGTTCTATATTTGAAGGCTTGGTTTGGACTAGAGGTATTTGCGACTGGTTTGGGGAAAAAAGATAGAGCGGCAGATCGCGAGAGAAGAAAGTCGAACCTGGGGGTGACTGGGGAGACGAAGAGGTCGGGAACCCTTGTCAAGTCAGTCTTGACGGTCATAGTCATGGTCTTGATTGATCACTGCTCTTCTAAAGCACCAGGACGGGCAGGGCGAACTTCCGGTCAAAGGAGAGTGTTCACTTGCCGATTGACGAGGTCCAGTGATTTGATTGTGATGTATCCAAAGAGGCTAGTGACTTCGAAAGTTTTTTGTCTGGGTATCTACATCTTACAGCAGCTTCTGTTGCATCATTCGCCGGCAAGTGGCAGTCACCGGGCAAGGTACGTCATTACCTTCCTCCCACAGTGATCCGACCCATTTTGATTGCTTTTGATTGCGCCGCGGTCACGTGAGGTATCTTGGAGGGGAAAAGAGAAAAAGAGAAAAAGAGAAAAGCATCAAAACTCATTGCTGCAGTGCCCACAAACGCCGGTGATAGTACATCCAATAGAGACACAGGCGGGGGACAGCGCAACTGATCAATCGTCGTCAAGGATGATCGCGCCGTGGCTCCTGCCAACGTGAGCCTCGACGTCAACCGCGTCTGGTTTGGCGCGCTTTTGCGCACTCTGCATTTCCTCGGCGAAGTCACGCTTGCGCTTGGAGCCTACCGCTTCATCTTCTATGGCACCTTGCATCTCTGCGCTATGGCCGTTGGTTGTTGCCTGCGTAGCCTGCGTAGCCTGCAAAGCTTTTTCTGTGGGCAGGACGTCGCTGATATTCGCGTCGCCAATTCTGAGATCGTTGGCGCTGACTTCGGCTTTGGGCTTGAATGGCAGTTCTTGAAGGCCGGCAAGGTCCAGCTCGACACCACCACGCTCCTCGGTGTGTGGGCTAGTGCTGAGGATGAGGTCAACACGCGGTTCATCGCTGTCATCTGTGACTGTGATGAAGCCATTGCTGTTCAGATCAACCCCTAGGTCACTCAAGGCGCGAGCCAAATTGTCATCGAGATCAGGCTCGTAGACTACACCGATAGATGTGCTGATCTGGAATTCTTCGTACTTGAGCTTCGCGCTGATTTCGTCTACGAGGTGTCCCAATGTTGGCTTGGTGTATCTCGGTATCCTCAGTCGGGCGTAGACCGGAGAGCAGACTGGACAGCGAGGATCTGGGTGGCCTAATCCTTGGGTTGTGATTACACGCTCTGTACTCTTGGAGTTGAGGAAGACCATCTTTGAGCCACCGAGCGGTGGTTCGTCTTTGCCAGAAAGGATAGTCGTGGGAAGGCTGTTGTTCGCTGTAGGCTTGGCCATAGCCTCACTCCTACCGACCTTACTCCTCAGGACTTTGTATGAAAGCATCACGGACAAACTTGCAGTCAGTGCGTTAGATGTTGCGATCGCTGGGATGATGTTGCCGGCCATCTGCTTGATTTCCCATTCACTGTTCGTTGGGATGCCGAAAACGTGCGATCGCAAATTCGCGGCTGCTGAGACGAAATCGAGAGTGTCCTTGTCGTCTTTGTCGAACGACATATCTTGCTCACCAGATTGAGCACGGCTGCTCAGGATGTCCAGACTGTAGCAAAATACGGCGAGATTCTCCTCCACGGACCAAACCCGCTGATCCTGCAATGCTAACGCCTGGCCTTGCTTGATTAGGTCCGTTTCTGCCTTCAGACTGTCGAATTTTAGAGACTCTGGGGGACTTCTGCTCTGCCACATTTCGCTCATCGATCGCAACCGCTCAATGTCGTCGCAGAAGACTTTGTCGAACACTGCTTGTGCAAACTCGCCGGTTCCCATCAAAGATCGGATGTTTTTCAGTGCCTGCGCCTCCTCCCTGAGCTTCACAACTTCTTCAGCGTTGTCGGCGTCGGTGACAGCCACGTCTGTGTCACCCTCACTGGTTCCGAAGAGCTCGGGGAACAGATATGACTTGGCCCACACGATACAGTGTATGGGCTGCGAGGGCGTAGATCTGATGGTGCAGATGGGGAAGCTTTTCTGCACGGGCTTCGGGTTGCAGTCATAGCACTCTGTGATTCCCTTTTGGATCGCCTGCACCTGGCCATTGAAGCCGGTGGTGCCACTTTCAATGAGCGGCACGCCGGCAGCCATACACATCCTGTTGCAGTGCTGACGAGCCTTCAGGTTGTCCAGCGCATTGAAAACAATGTCGAATCCTTGGAAAAAGTCGACGTTGAACTCAGCGTCGAAGATGTCGCCGTGGCGGGCGTCAATGTTCACAGCCGGGTTGAATTGACTTGCAGTTTCTTTGGCGACCATCGCTTTCGGCTTCTTGATGTGCTGTTTCCTGAACAAAAATTGACGGTTCAGATTGCTCAGATCGATTGTATCCAGGTCGACGAGTACAATACCGGGTGCGCGCGACTCAGGTGATGTGAGCGATCCGTCATCTTGCGTGGTGCTCGCGCCCAATTCAGTCTGAGTGGTTCCAGAGCCAAAGCCGGCGCAAACCAAATTCTTGAGCAGCTCGCATCCAATTCCACCAGCGCCAATTACCAGGACCCTACTGTCCTTCACGCGCCTCGCGAGTGGTAGGCCCAGTGCCTGTATCAAGCCGCGATCCCTCTTTTGCATGTCGGGCGTTTGTGTTGGCGCTGTGTCGTTTGACGGTTCCAGAGTCGATGGCTATGTTACCGGTTGGAAGGAGGATTTACGCGACGCACCAATCTGAGTGCTGTCGTTTGTGAAGGTGACAATGTTGCAAAAATTGCACGTGATGGGCGAAAGTTAGGCGTAGCAATTTGTAGTGAAGTGTCGCAGCCGAGAGGCGGCAGATGAAGCCGCGACAAGCTGAGGCGCGATGTCGCAATGTCGCAATGTCGCAAGCGTAGGTTGACGCGCAAAATGGATTGTGGTGGATTTAGAGGTGCGGTAAAAAGGTGACGAGAAGGGAGAGCGGCGATCTTGACTTGTCCCGGCGATGAGGCTCTTTCGTACTGGAGTCAACGCGTGGATGTTGGTCGCATTGGACGAGACAGCACAGAGAGCAAGAGCAAGCGAGCCGGCCTCGGGTAATGGAACGCCGCCTTGGCTGACGTAATCATACTGCTTTGGGATCTCCCGCCCTCAAGCTCTCGCCTCGTTTCAATTCACTTCACTTCAATAAGGTTCGCTCCATACTTCACTCCACTTCAATACATGTAGTCCATGTCACGTGCTTTTTCGGTTCTGTCTACACAGTGGAAGTGGAGGCATGTACTCAATCCTTTACATGCTTTGAACCAAAACAACATACGCCGTGGTTAGCTAAGTCATCTTTCAAACAAGAGTTGCTTCAATCCGATACCACTTTCATGTTAAACAACATGCCTTTCTTATGGTTCCCTCGTCTCCTGGTCGGTACTAAGCTGTATGGCTACATCGGACAATGTAAAGTCAAATGGACGACCCACTCATCAATCTCCAGCCTCGCCTCGCCATGTCCTCCCAGGTCCTTCCAACACAAAATAATTACTATCGTTATTGACTAGCACGATCAAATTACTCTCTATCATCTATGACCAACGGAGCACAGCCTTGACGAGGCTGAGAATATATCTGGCGACCAGCCCCGGTGACCTAGGGGCAGTGAGCCTTCCATGCTGGTCCCATGGCTCCTCCTCGCTGGCACGATCTCCTGGTCAATGACTCAGGTCAGGCGCTGCGCTGGCTACCTACCATTGCTGCATTGCCTGCGTACTCTCGCTATATCCTCCTAAGAAACTCAACCTTGGCCCTGTAACACGCTTACCAAACTTCCCGAGACTGCCATTCTATTACTTGACACATTCAATCTTCCTTGGCCACTTGCGCCACCCACCTCGACCTACTCGTTAACGTAGCACGCGGTACGGAAGCCAAATTACCCAGTATCTGCAATCTTCCAAACGCCCTTTGATGGACCCTCGGGGCCATGTGAGCGATATCAACGATGCCGAGCGGCAAGCAGCGCCGCCTGAACAACAGCAGCAAGGCTTTACCGAAGCGGAGGGAGACTTCGGTGCCCAAGGCTATTTCGATGCCGACTTTATGTTCGAGGCTTATGATGACCACACTGGCGCGGTCGGGGCAGTGCAGGACGAAGCAGATCTCGAGGATGCAGACTTCAACTTTCCAAAATCCGAGGATTACCGATCAGGAGTAGATGCGAATGCGGGTATACCTTCCGGGTTCGCGTGCGGTCATTATCATCAGCATAGCACCGCAGTCAATGACCCTGAAGATGCCGTTTCTTGGGGTATCTTCGGCGATCCAGGCATGCCTGATGAACAGCAAACCATCGCCAACGCAGCAGCATACGATTCAGTCGATCCGCGTCTCCAGCACACTCTGCCACAGATCGGATCTGCCAATCCCACAGATCATCCAGCCTTCACCTTCCTAGACAGCTTTAATACGCAGAACTGGCCCGCATATCCTACGCCACAGATGGGTCTCACAACCAGAAATCTCATGAATCCGACAATCTCAAGAGACATGGCTTCCACATCCGCAGCCCTCCCGCCAGATCCACTCAAGCGAACACGAAGACGTCGGCGCGAATCTACCGCTTCAGCAGGGGGCCCAGATGCTTCAAGAGTCAAGAAATCGTGCGCTGGATGCGAAAAAGCCTTCTACACATCAAAGGATCCAGAGCGGCTACGCTGCACTCGGTGTTACGATAAGCATGTGAAGCACACGGCAGGCCACACAACATACACATTCAACCCGGACATGAGCATAGATCAGGCTTGGAACCGCTTGTATCCTCCTGTTGAAGCCCTCTCTCCCAAGGGCGACGATGTCGAGACAGCCAGGGCAAACGAGCAGGATTACGTCCGCCGCTTGGTAGAAGCTGTGTCGACGCCTTACACGAGCGATCAGAGCGGTTCGAAAGAGGACCAACAACGAGTGGCTCAGCAGTCGAAGTTGAACAAGAAGCCCTTTGACAGTATCCAGTATCGCGACGATCTGGTGAATGCGCGGATTCGCTTCTTGTTCGTAAGTAACAGTCCACTCCATATTCTATGAACATTGCTAATGCTTGGAACAGCATATCGCCCTCAGCGCTCATGCTGGCGGCCCATCACACTATGACATCGGAGGCGACAACTCAGGCTACGGAGAAGACAGGTCTATGACATTCTCAGCTCGGATCGAAAGGATCATCAAACTCCTTACAGTGAGTTTTGCGGTTCTAACCCTTGCGCACTTCCAGTTGGCCGCGACTGACATAACATTACAGCTCGACAAGGATATTGCCATGGACGTCATCGAAGGTCGCGGCGTCAAGGCACTCGTATATAACCCGAATAAATACGAGCGGGTAAGTATCATCCTACGTGTCGCATCTAATAGTGGCTAGATTGACTGATTCCGTTCAGCGCAAACGCGACAACAAGAAGTCCAATGACACCAAGCAGGACTTGCAGGAAAAAGGCAAGCAATACGACATGCTCGAAGCCAGTGCCTCCGGCAGTCCTCCTCCTCCTCCGGATCATGGACTGGGTCAATACAGAGGCCTTCAGGCACGACTGTCGGGTGATACTGGCGGCATTGCTGGCCTGCTTCTCACACTTTCTGAGAACAATGGTGACGATGGCGGCGGCGGTAATGCGGGCTACATGAGTGGCTATGCGCCTGCTCGACTCGACTGAGATAGAATTGTTTTGATGTCATGATTGTCAGCGAATGATGTGAGGGATATTTCTGTTTCATGAATATGGTTGGCACCAGTCATTTGACTGTATGACGGCGTTTGGGTTTTGTTCTGTACAATTTGATCAGGACCTCATGCTAGACTATCAACTCCGTTACACTTGGATCAGACTATCTTGTCTGCGTGACAACATGTGATTTCTTTGCAATGGGGAATTTCCAATAAGATCTCGCCATCAAAGACCTCACTTGTACAAATAAAACGCCAAATCTGCCTTCGGGTCATATTCCCTCTTCGTCCTTCCATTCCCCATAAACCTAAACCGATTCCTCGTCCTATACACAACCTCAAAGTCTTCCGGCCGAATCTGGTCAATCATCTCTTTGTACCCGATAACACTCCCCGCCCAAACAGCAGTCACCTTCCCGTCAACCCTATGGTTCTTGTACCAGCTCTGACACCCACCACTCCACACCAGAGTCTGCATGATCTCATCTGCATACGCATTGAACTCGTCGACGGCAGCCTGCTTGGGCACGACGTACTTGATATCTTCGGCGGCGATCTTGCGCAGCCACTGGCACATCCAGTCGGCGCTCCAGCCGAGGCCGGCCATCAGGCTGCCATGGCCGACGGGCGCGTTGGGGCCGGAGAACATGAAGAAGTTCGGAAACTGGGCTGCCGCGAGGGACATGTAGGAGGCGGGCTCGGTTTCCCATGCTTCTGAAAGGGAGAGGCCGTTGAGGCCGATCAAGGGCCAGGGCGGGCGGTGCGAGACGTCGAAGCCTGTGGCGCAGACGATTGCGTCGAAGGCGTGAAAGATGCCGTCCTCAGTGCGGATGCCGGCTTCTTCTATTTGGCGGATGGGGGACGTGGTTAGGCTGACGTTGTTGCGGGTGAAGGCTTCGAGATATCCCGGTCCAGGCGTGGCGCGGCGGCAGCCGACTTCCCAGTCGGGTGTGAGTTTGTGGGCAAGCTCTTCGTTGTCGTCGAGGCGCTTCTTCATCATGGCTGCGGTATGCTTGCGGGCGAGAATTTGGGCTTCGGAGTTCTTAACGAACATATCGAAGGATCTGTTGCTGCCGGCTTGGATTTTCTTGCGGTACTCGTGCAGGGCCTTTGGGTCGTCTCGGAATCGCTGTTTCTCTTCTTCGCTATAGATGTGCTGTGTCTTGCCGCCAATTACTGCCGAGCCCAGTCCTGGAGTGATGTATGTGGGACTTCGCACGAAGTTGGTCAGATGATGTACTTTTTCCACGAGCTGTGGGAGGATCTGTATAGCAGAACTTCCGTTGCCTATCACGGCGACGTTCTTGCCGGCGAAGTCGTAGTCAGTGTTCCAGACAGCACTGTGGCAGAGATTGCCCTTGAAGTCGTGTAGTCCAGGGATACTCGGCCAACGCCAGTGAGAGAGGAAACCAGTGGCCGATATCAACACGTCACATTCATCATGGACAACTCCATCCTTGTTTCGAATCTGAAGCTCCCATTTCCCCTTCTCCTCATTGAAGACCGCACTCTCGACTCGGTGTGAGCACTTGACATCACGGGTAAGATCGTATTTCTTTACCGTCCGATTGAAGTACTCCAAGATCTCACCACCACTAGCATAGTACGCACTCCAGTCCGGGTTGGGCTCGAATGGGAAAGTGTAGATATGCGCCGGGACATCACAAGCGACTCCAGGATAGACATTCACGTACCAGGTCCCGCCGACCGAGTCCCGGGCTTCGTAGATCGTGTGCTCCAAGATGTCACCAAGCTTGTGTTCGTGCTGGAATTTGTGTGCTAGGCCCATTGCACTCAGGCCTGCACCAATCGTCACAACTCGCAACTTGCGGGTTGGCGTTCGCATGGGCTTGCGGTAGAGAGGGATCCATTCCTTCGGCAAAGGTTGGCCGTATCGCAGTGGAGGTTCAGGTCTGGGTCCATTCGCTTCATCTGGGTTACTGGTTCTGTCGATGGTCGGATCTTTGGCGTATAAATCTTCCATTGAAGGGCCATCAGACATGTACGATCCTGCCATCGTCGCTCAGTCTGTTCGTGTATAGCTTGAAGCAGTGAAAGTCTCTCTGTGAATGCAGCGATCGTGGAGACGAAAACAAGTATTACACCTATCAGCTACATGTCAAGGCCTTGCTTTAGAGACATGATAAGCAGGTCCAGACATACTACAGACGCATAACCGACATCGCATGACGACTGCATCATACAGTAGGCTTACCTCGCCTTGAACATGCTCTTTCGTGCCGTATCCGAGAAGTGAGGGGAAGGACATGGACGATCTGCATGGAGTCTTCGAGTGCCGCCTTGCCACCTTTGTCGCGCTCCTGTGGTCATCGAAACAAAAGGAAAGCTTTCGCGAACGCTCACTTGGTTGAAGCGAGGGCAAAAAGAAAACGAAAAAGATATTTGTCGATGTTGGTTAGCCAACACCGGAAGACTTTGAACTTGAAGAACTGTCATTTCTGAGATGCTCCTCAACAGGGAATCGAACCCTGGTCTCCCGCGACTTGTCGTGAGTAATCACTTGACAACTGGATGATTGTTAGTGGGTGTTGATGAACGCCGGAGATAAGTTGATGCTTACGCGGAAATCATAGCCACTAGACCATTGGGGATGTGGTGTACTAATTGTACACCAATGGATGGTGAGATTGCCTGGAAAAGGGTTTATAAAGCTCAATCTGTTTTGCCAGCGTGATCATCGACGACATTGCCATCTCTCCACCTAGGATGTCTGCACTTCAAACTGACCGAGTGATGTTTTTTCCGGCCTTGTCTCTAGAACTTCACTCACGCACTCTGTGTTGCGGCAAGCCTGAGCGTTTAACGATATCTTGAGGGTTAGGGTTGGGGTTAAGCAGGAGTACCAAAGGTAGTTCCCATACGGTATATCATACAGCAAATGTAACGCGAATCGGTTCAACGGACTCTCTTGTCATCCCTTGCAGCAGTCGTGTCGTTCTGCCAGTGGTACATGCGACGATACATGGGAATGATCAAGCACAGTCGATCTTGCCGAAACGCCTCGGCAACTCACCATACACATGAAATACCTCACAACCCGTCCGTCCACGAACCTGCGACACTTGATCAAACTCACATTAGAGAAAGAACAACGGCATTGAATCAATCCATGGCCGCCTCAGAAAGAAAAATGCAAGCCATCCTAATCCCCAAAGCCTTCACTTCCGACCCATCAACTCTCACTCCAACCAACGTCTCTCAGCCTGTCCCAAAACCAACCGAATACCTCGTCCGAATCTCCCACTGCAGCCCCCAACACGCAGATATCCTACACGCCAAAGGGACTCATCAAAACGTAAACGCCAAAAAAGGAAACGTGTACCCGCCCTTCATCCTCGGCTATGACTTCGCCGGAACGATAGAAGAAGTCCCGTCATCATCTGCTTCATCCTCTGGAAAGAATGGGAATCGGCTGAAAAAAGGCGACAGAGTCTTTGGCGCCAGCATCGGCGCCTTCGCCGAATACATTGCCGTCCCAGCGACTCGCATCCGTCTCATCCCCACAGGAGTAAGCAACAAGATCGCATGCGCAATCAGCGGCCAAGCGGTCTCCTTCGCCGCCGTGTCCCACGTAGCGAAAACTCAAGCCGGGGACACAGTCCTCGTCAGTGGCGCGAGCGGTGGCCTTGGGAGCGCATGTTGTATGGTGGCGAAAGCGCTGGGGGCCAAGGTGATAGCTCTGGCGGGGGACGAGAGGAAAGCGGGCGACATGCGGCGGGATATGGATGTTGATCTGGTGGTTGTGACTGATTCTGAAGGGTGGAAGGAGAGGGTGCTGGAGTTTACGGGAGGGCAGGGGGTGGAGGCTGTCTTTGATAACACGGGAATGGTCAATGACGCTATTCGTTGCGTTGCGTATGGGGGCACGATTGTGATTTTGGGGTTCGCGGGGAGGCACGGGGTTATGGAGGAGGTGAAGATGAACCGGTTGCTGCTCAAGGGGGTGACGCTTGTTGGGTATAGGTTTGGCGAGAATGGTCGAAGATTCCCGAATGAATTGGAAGAGATATGGGACGGGTGGATGAAGATTTTGGTTGAGAAGAATTTGAAGCCTTTGATATATGGGAGATACGATGGCCTAGAGTCGGTGGGAAGGGCACTCGAAGATCTGGCCCAGCGGAAGGTGTATGGGAAGGTCGTAGTGTCTGTCACTCCGGATGAAGAAAAGGCCCGTCTGTGAATGGTAAGGATCTCGCCGGAGTTACCACTATTGAATACAAATGATATGTAACATTACACGCGCTCAAGCACGCCTTTGTCCGCCACGGCCACGGCTCTCCTCCGCCGGCCGTTCCACAACGACAACCTCAAGGACATCTTCGCCCTTGCCACTGTCGTCTTCCAGAGGCACCATACCTAGAATAGGTCTGTACTTGAAAGTGCCCCAGAACTTCCTCTCGTACTCTCCAGAGGCAGCGACATTGTTGGCGTCGTCGCTTCGCAGACGGGTCAATTGCAGACCCTCTGCGTCTTCATCGTCGTCTTCCATAGCAATATCGCCATCGTCGTCGTTGTCGCTTCGCATCGCAAGGGCGTCGCCATTCTGTGATGTGACTTTGACGCTTCCTGCTTGTCCGGGAGCACGGTGCGCCACGGGCATCCTGCTGCCTGCTCCGCTGCTTGCGCCCTTGATGCGCTTCATCGCACCAAAAGCGTCTTGCTCGTATTCGCTAGGACGGCGTCTCTTGTTCGGCAATATCAAGCCATCGTCGAGATTCTGGCCAACGTTGAGCATGAAGACCCACGTGCTACCATAAAGCCAGATACGTTCGCGTTGTGCGCTGGCGTCCCAGACGGCGCCGACGACACGGTCACGAATCTTGGTGAAGTCGTCGGGAAGTACGGCGGTAGGGTTGCGACGGCTCCAATCGCTAAGTTTGCCGGCCAGGATTTCAAGCTCGTACATTTGGTGTCTTGCGGTGACCACGAAAAGTCTGTGCGGACCTTGAGGAAGGGCGTGGGAATGAGCGTGAGGATTTGAGCGAGTCGAGTGGACGCCAGGGTTGCCGTTGACTTGGTCGTCTGCTGCCACCTTGGCTTGAGGTCTGAAAGTGAGTACTAGTGGTGTGGAGTCGAGCTTGGGGAGTAGGTGCCCGTTGGGGTTGTCAGACCAGTGTTGTCCGTAGAAGACGGCGACAGCATCATCATCGTCATCCGAGTCTGTAGAAGAGTCAGAAGCACCATCATCTGATCCCTTGTCAGAGTCATTCTTGGCAAGGTCGAGTTCGGGCGCTGTCGTGTCCTCGTGACCTTCAAGGACCCATGAATCCAGGTAGCCAGTGATGTCGCCCGTTACGAGCACGGAGCCTTCGTCGTTGAAAGCCATGCGTGTAATGGCATGGTCGTATTTGTTGTAGCCAGATACGCGCTGAGACTTACGACGAGGGCGGTCAAGATCGACAACACGATCGATGATCTTGAAGTGCTTGGGCTTCTCGGCGTCCGCAGTAAAGCGCACGATCTGAACCTCGCTCTCTGGTGATGCGGCTGCAAGCCACTTTCCGTCCTGGGAAAATGTTACAAGGCGTGCTCCAGAGTCTGCAAGGTCTTCGGGCACATCGAGCCTTCTCACAGCGAGACCGTCAGAATCTATGCGTTTCCGGAGCTGGAATGCTTTGACCTCGGAATTTGTCGATGCGGCGAGCAATTTGCCATCCGGTGAAATCGAGACACTGGTCAAAGGATCCCTAGAATCAAGACTGATCTTTGCAACGAGCTTTCGGGGTCTCTGTTGCTCAGGAAGAGCCTCCAGAGTGTATTGCCTGGCAATGCGCCAGATGTGAATTTCCTGGTCCCACCAGCTGACCAACAGCCTAGCTTTAGGTGCGCTGGTGACGGGAGACTGTGATGGCAAGCTAGGCAGACCACGAACGTTCTCCTTGCCGTACTCGCGCAATGGGGTGACCATTGGCGTGATGTCGTTTCCACCAGATACGACAACACTCAGGTGTTTGCTGTCGAACGAAGCCATGGCCTTCACTTCGCCATGGTGGACGCGTCTGTGGCTGCCCTTCGCCCATGTCTTGCGACCATTCTGCTGAATCGACTGCCTGTAGACTGCGATCCTTCCATCCAGGCCACCAGAGAACACCGACCTGCCGTCGTTGCTAACAATGAGATCCAGGCAGTCTGCGTCGTGTCCAGTGAGACGTTGCGAGAGAGAGTAAGACTTTCCGTCCCAGAATCTGACTTCGCCGTTGGAGTCGGCGGATACAATGTCGCCGTTCGGGAGGCACTTCACTTGCCAGATCATAGCGGTTTTCGGCGCACCAGGAATGCCGACTCCCAAGCTCATGTTACGCAGCAGGGATCCATTCCTTGTGTCGAAAATCCTGATCATGCTGTCGGCGAATCCGGCGACGACAATGTCTTGGTCCTTGTATGCGACGGACATGCATCGCGCGCGCTTGCCGCTGACTCTGGCAAGGAAGCGCTTGAACTCCAGGTCGTCGTTTTGGGTCGACAGCAGAACGAGCGCACCATCTCCGCAACCTCCAACAATGTCCTGCGCCTTTTGCTCTTCGTCCGAGCTCTTTCCAGGTTTCGGTTTCGGCTGCGCTGCGATGCACCAGACTTCGCTGAAGTTGCCGGTCGACTTTCTCTTCGGTTGTCCAGTCGCAAGATCCCACTCGGTCACGGCAGGTGACGAGGCAATGCTGAAAAGCCTCTGCTGTCCAACGACAACATTTCCTTCAACGTCTTTTTCGTCCGGGTCCTGGGTCCAGACCAGAGCATCTACACTCTGATTCTCGCCAGCGAAAACGACCTCCTGGTTCCAGAGTCCCTTCTGGGGATCCCAGATCTCTATGCTGCCATTTTCGCGACCGATGGCAAGCTTAAGTGCCGGAACGACACCAGAGTAGCCGCTGTCGCTGTTTCGCGAGAAGGCGACGGCGCTGATGGGTGAGGTTGGGTAAGGCACGAAGCGGGAACGGTGGACGTCCATGGTGTGAGTCGGGTTTGCAGAGAGGATTGATACAGATCAACAAGCCTCCATTGCCTGTATGTACAGTGGTATATAGCGAGTCGAAGGTGAAAGACCGCGTTCAGAGCACGCCGGGCCAGACATGAGAGCGCTGGCTGCGAGGACCTGAACTTTTTTCGTAGCGCGCGGGTGGAACCGACGCGCATGTGGAGAGAAGGAAGGGAGCTTGAAAGTGACGAGACCATATTTGATTGATTGAATCCACACACGAACACGAACTGCATGAACTGCATACATGTACCTATCACCTCACTCACATTGATTGCACAGACATACCACCAATATGGCCGCAACACTTTCGTCAGCTTGTATCAAACGCTGTATCTAGCCTCGCATTGCTCGTCTCCACGAGCTTCGGGTGGTCATCGACGTGCGGGACCAACAGCAGCTCCCGAAATGTCACCAATATACCAACCCGGCCAACGACGCCTTTTCGAATTACCATGTTGTCCTGCTGTATTTACTCAGGCCGCTGGCTTCCTATAGTAAGTATGATGGACCTAGGCAGGATATCCTTTTTGTCTCTCGTCACACATCTTCATCTGCTGCCTCACCCAACATCTTGTTCCGAATCGCCGCAATACGCTCTCGAATAGCTTGAATACCCTCCCCTAACCTTTAAACACTTCACCATGGCTACTGAAGTATTGCAAGAACGCCACCTGGACTCTAAGCTTGCCAAGATAGGTGATAATACTTTACCTGGACTTCCCGTCGAGTTGATCGATGAGATTGCAGGCCGTCTCGACTCTGCAAGTCTTCATAACCTCCGCAACACCACAAAATGGCTTGCCGCCGCAGTCGAGCACAACTATGCCAGACGCCATCCAACTCACGCCATCTGTCACCATGCGAAGCAGCTGCCTGGGTTCTTGAATCAACTTAGGATGCCTGCCATTTACACACATATCAACTGTCTCGAAATGACAGGTGGTATTTCAGCTATGGCTTACCCAGCGTTTCCTTCGACATTCTGGCTTCCACATCTCAGTAAACTGGTCCTCATGGACATCGAGATGGACGATATGTATCTCTTGAACATTTGCATCTACCACCGACCAATTCTTAGGAGTCTCAGCATTCACAACGTGTGTATCAAGAACTTATGTTGCTGAGAGACCTTGCTTTGGGCCATTGTGCGAATGCTGAAGCTGGACGTCCTACAAGCGAAAGGTCTCTCGTACAAATCCAATTTTACGAGTCTCCCGAGCAGGGTATATTTCCCGTTGGAAGGTCGAACCCGTGGTCTGGACGGGGCTGAAGGGATGAAAGGCAGCGACGAGATTAAGCGGGTCATGAAGCAATACTTCAGCTCACGCGGCAAATCGGATTTTAAAAGAGAGGGGGCTCAGGTCGCACGTATCATGCGTGAAGCAAAATCCGTACGTAGCCTTCAAGCAAGGGGGCTACCGATCAACACATCACCACACGTTCTTCGCGTAAAACAGCGGCGCTCTCCATATCTCGAGTCATCACAAGCACGGCTCGAGCCTCAACATGCCTTTCCTAGCAGCGCTTAAGGAATCTCTTGCCATGGCGCCGATGTACGGGGCGTCGAGCAAGACCCGAAACAGTGAAAACCACAGCGCAAACATAACTCAACTTCCCGACGAAATCTTCGAGATGATCGTCAACAAACTCAAGCGAACAACAGACATCACCAATCTCCGCCAAAGCAACAAACGCCTCGCCCTCCTCACCACACACCTAGTAGCAGCCCGCTGCCCACCAGACCGAAACTGCCTCAACGCCACCGAGAGCCTCAGGATCCTCATCACGGGCAGCTGCGTCCCCCTTCTGAACGGCACAATCACAAGCCTGACCCTCTCTGCGCCATCGTGGAAAAACCCGAGTCCACATGCCACCTACGGTGCCGGCCTGCGAGAAGTTCACCTCCTCCGCCTCACGACTCTACGCCTCTCCTCCATGCGCCTCGCCCACGCAAGCGACTTCCTCCACTTCCTCACAGCCCACTCACCCACCCTACGGAACTTACACATCCGCCAAGTGCACGCCCCAGACCTCCCGAGCTGGCGCCCCATCCTCGTGCGAATCGCAAGATGCCACCGCTTGCAGACCCTCGAGCTCAGAAATTTGTACTACAGCGTCACGCTCCAGAAGCAGAAGCAGAAGACACTGACGTGCATGCTGCCCCGCTCGACCTACGGATGCACATCAACGCCACCGTTACAAGAGAAGGATCCATCGAACGCAAGCGCCGACAACGACGAGCTTCCAGCGATACTCAACCAAGAGCGTGACCCGCTCGTGGCTTGCAGACCGAAGGATATCGGGAAATTTCTGGACGCTTTTTTCACTGGCTCGGGCGAGCTGAAGAAAGATTTCTCGCATGAACAGCTGCTAGCTGCTGGGCAGAGCAAGAGTTGGGCGGGAGCGATCAGGAAGCGGATGTTGTTGCGCGTGGGTGGATAGTTTTTGTTTTGCCTTTCTTCATACCCGCATCTTTCTTCTTTCCGGTTTTTGACTTTGCGATTCGATTTCTTGCGATACTCTACGATTGTTGCGAGCCTTTGCATAGCTCTCAGACCTTAGCTAATGGTACTGTCTCAAACATCAAATCGAATACACCACATGAAACCAGACTTCAATCAGGCAAATCAGCATCAATACCCAACAAATCTGCCGAGAGTAGGTATGGAATGGGGTGGAACCTGAGCAGAAGGCGTTTGTTACACATGATATATAAACCGTTTCGTCCCATCCCACATCCCATGCTGAATCCGATTGAGTCTCCCATGTCCAAAAACCCCGAAAACAAAACCCATTCTACCCGCAACTCCAACGCTGATGCAAGAATAGCGTCTCGACGACGCTGTAACCAGGCTGTTGCACAAGCCCTAATTTGAACCTTGACTAGGCCCGTCAACGCCCAAATCTCCACTGCGAGCGAGACTAAGGTTCTTGAGCAGGAAGCTGCGCTTGAAGTACTCGTTGGGGTGAAGGATTGTGTCGAGTTCGCTGGCGCTCCAGAGGTTTTCATCTTTGACCTGTTAAAAACAATCAATTTAGTAAAAGGATATTCGGGACCTGCTTTGCTTTGCTTTCATGGAGAGACTCACCTTTTTGATCTCGTTCTTGTGCGTCGTTTCGAAGACTCGGTTGCAAGCGATGTGGTACCTCTGCCTCCCTACATCCTCCCGCACGTTGCGAAGGAGCTCGCGGTCGGAGACACCCACATTCGTCAGAAGGGCGATGAGGTTGTCGGGGGAGTATGTGCGGTAAGGGCAGCCGTGGTTCAGACCGGCGGACGGGAGCGGTTCTGTGAGCAGTTTCTGGCAGCTGAATGGACTGTAACCACGGCCGCGCTTGTTGGCGTCCCCGCCGACGTCGCCGTAGCTGTGGCGAACGTTGTAGAGATATTCGGATTTGAACTTCTCTGCAGACCGGTATTGTCAGTGAAGTTCTTGCGATGTTGTAGCGTTATGTTTGGGTACTTACCGTCGGTGATCATTTTGAAGGATTTTCGCCAGAAGACGATGCACTCTTGCATGTTCAAGCCGATGCCCTTAAGGAAAAGTGTGTACTGCAGTCTGCTCTGGTGCTTGAGATGGCTGTTCTTTCGTAGTTCGCGGTGCAGGTTCTGCATGCAGAGAGGGAAGTGCGAACTCAAACCATCAATGCTGCCAGCGTTAATGTTGGCGATGTCGCTAACGCCGCTGTTCTCATTATAAGAAGCATCAGGCGCCACGAACGACTGTGAGAGATGGTGTAGGATCGGTGCCAGACGGTTGTCCTCGTCCATTCGCGGTAGGAAGCGTGCGGCCAGTTCGAGGCCAGTCTCCAAAGAGCGTGTGAATTCGCTCAAGACCATCGTTGTTTGTTCTCGGACGTGGACGTATGCTTTGCCCTTCTTTAAGAGCACCTGCCGCCGCTCAACCAACTCCGGCACCTTCTCCCAGTCCACCTTGAACCAGTTCTCTTCGTCATCTTTGCCTGGGTTCGTCGCCGCTCGGAGCTCGCTCAGCCATGTGTTCCTCTCCCCTGCATCAAGCATCTCCCAACTCATGGGCAAACTTTCGATGAACTCCTTTCGCTCCCTCGAGTTGTCCGCCTGTAACCTCAGTCTGAACAATTGCGTCTCAAGTCTGGTGAACCTTTGCCTAAGGTCTGCGGTACTTGCGAACGCAAGTCTGAGGGTCCAGTGTGAGTAGTGGTCCTTCTTCCTCTGCATCTGAGCATCTTGGCTCTTGCTCTGGTTGCTGTCCAACCGTAGCCATTTCTCCAGCACAGGTCGCATGTACTCTTCCGTCTCAGCAGGCGATCTATTCCGGAAGTGACACGCTTCCAACTCAGCCAGAACCTTCAGACGGGCAATGCCCCACTCCTCAAAGTCCTCAAGTGCGATGTCTTCTGTTGGCGGGATGGTGTAGAAGTTCATGCGAGTATGGTACTTTTGTCCTTCCCATTGTGGTTTGACGAATTGCTGTTTTTTGGGGTCGAGAATTGCGCGTTTCTTTGCTTCGATACGCGAGGATGCTGACAACATCTTTGCAGTGTATGTTTTTGTGTGATTGTTGGGATGTACTGAATACCTAGCTGGTGTGTTTGGGAGGACGAGACGCGGGGACCGACGCGTAAGTGAAGGGAGACGCGACGACGCGGAAATCGGAAAGAGCACTCTAAATTGACTTTTGGCCACCGAGAGCCGCGCTGGGTTGCCAAAGGATTTCCACTCATGTCGCCCGTTCGAGACCACATTGACTAGCAATCATCTCGGACCTGGATAAATTATTCAAAAAAAAAAAACACGATGTCTTCGCAGCAACTTCTAAGGCTGTTGCGCAGCAGGGCGATGCAAGTCCGATCTTTCACACAAACGACTCCTTTTCAAGCAGCCAAACCCACAAGGCGACCTCCACCACTCTCATCATTCGCATCAAAGTCCAAAATTACACAAAAGACTGCTCCGACTACGGTTTCAACACAACCCTCATTACCACCGGCCGTCAAATCCGAATACTCTCCACCATCTGAAACGAAAATTCAAGCGCACGCAACGAGGCTTCTCGGAAATGCCGATGAAATGCTCTTGTATAAAGGGCCAAGGAACATCGCTCTCTTCACGTCTTCGGTAATCTTCAGCGGCAGTATCTTCTACTGGGCCGCAACGGTGTCACACGGAATGTTCTACAACTTCAATATACCGTTTTACGCCAAAGCCTTGATGGGCATCGGATGCATGATCAGCGCAGGCCTGGCGACTGGAATAATGCTTACGCCACACCGCCTGGTGAGGAGCATCTCTCTCGCTCGGAATGCCGAGAACCAAGTCGTCATGCGCCTCAAGGGCACGAGATTCTTCCCCTTCTTGAAGCCCGCTGTGGTGGATGTTGTTCCTGGAGAAATGGTCGTCGACAGCAACGTCACTTCGAGTCTTGGAGGCATACGTCGGTGGTACAGTGTGCCGCTGAGGAATTCTCGAACATGGACACAGGGCAGTCTTCAGCGGCCTGGTGAAGCGCAGAATAGCATGGTGAACATTGGGCCAGCGATCTTCAGCCAGACGCGCAAGATGTTCAATCGCGAGGGCATGGCGTATGTGCGCGTTGGCCGCGAGAACTGGAAGATGGATCTATTGCAATGCGAAATTCTGGAGGGCGGTTCGGTGCTCATGGAGATGTCTCAGCAGGGCGCTCTCAGGACAAATCTGATGAGCATTCTGTCGAGGACCATGTTTGCCAAATAATATGTTTATATGTAGGTATCCGGCCGAGCTTCACTGGCTGTACGATATGTAGAATAGGTGGACACATTTGATATGTAAACATACTGTATGAGCCACGAAAGAGGCTTGATTGATCTCTAACGCCGTTGAGTCCACCGTCCGATATGGATGTTATATCTGGGGCCACTTTCCATCGTTGTATCGCGAATCAACTTTCTACGCCGACAGACACAGGCAAATCGCACCAAGACGGGTGAGGTCGGAGTTCTCAGCTTGGACTTCTCGGACTTTCCCAACCAACGCGGCAGCCGGAGATCGGCCAATTTTGGAAGCTCAGGTCCATTCAATCAAACTAATTCACTTGCGAACCGCCTTGTGTTGAAGAGACAGGTCCAAGTCAACGTCAATCATTCAATCCTCACAACACACTGCAAATTAGCAGCAATGGCCGGCCTCGTCAACACTGCGCGCCTGTCCGCCCGCGTAGCAGGTCGTTACGCCAACAACCATGTCGCGCGCAGAGGTGAGAAACCGACTTGAGACTTTCAACAAAACAACACCCGGACATGATATACTGATGCGAGATGGCTAGGATTCATGGTCTCGGCCGCAGACCGCGCCGCCCAGAACTTCACCATGCCCGCCCTTTCGCCGACCATGACCGAGGGAAACATCGCCAACTGGAGGATCAAGGAGGGCGAGTCCTTCTCTGCCGGAGATGTGCTTCTGGAGATCGAGACCGACAAGGCGACCATGGACGTTGAGGCGCAGGACGACGGTATCATGGTCAAGATCATGCAGGGAAGCGAGACCAAGGGAGTCAAGGTCGGCGAGAGGATTGCCGTGACCGCTGAGGAGGGCGACGACATCAACACCCTGGAGATCCCTGCGGAGAGCAACACCAGCGCACCCGCAGCAAAGGCAGAGGCCCCGAAGCCCAAGCAGGAAGAGCAGAAGAAGCCAGAGCCCAGCCAGCCCAAGGCCGACGCGCAGAAGACACAGGGCGGCAAGGCACAGAAGCAAAAGTACCCTCTGTACCCGGCCGTGCAGCACCTGCTCATGGCAAACGGCCTGGCCAAGGAGGATGCCGACAAGATCCCAGCCTCTGGCCCCAACGGCCGTCTCCTCAAGGGTGACGTGCTCGCATACGTCGGCAAGATCTCCAAGGATTACCCTGCCGAGTCCGCCGCTCGCTTCACCAAGCTCTCCCACCTCGACCTCTCCAACATCCAGCTCGCGGTTGCCGCTCCTCCACCAAAGGCCGAGAAGGCCGCGCCCGCCGCCGCAGCACCCGCGGTCGAGCAGCCCAAACAAACGGAAGTGGCCCTACCCATCAGCCTCACAGCCGTGATCGCAACCCAGCAGCGCGTGCAGGAAGCCCTCGGAATCACCCTCCCCTTGTCGACCTTCGTCGCGCGTGCTACCGAGCTCGCAAACGAGAACCTGCCCGCCTCCAAGAACCAAAAGCCCACAGCCGAAGACCTCTTCAACTCAGTCCTCGGCCTCGACGCCGTGCCTCGCTCATCCCGCGGGCACTTCCTTCCCAACATCACCTCTCTCGGCCCTGCGCCTTTCGCCCCCGCCCGCGCTCGCAACAGCAAGCCCGACATCATCGACCTCCTCTCTTCTTCCGCTCCCGTGAAGAAGGCTGCCCGCAGATCCACCCAGGCCACCGCTGGCCCCAGTGTCTTCAGCGTTTCCGCTCAGAGCGGCGAGGAGAAGCGCGCACAGGAGTTCTTGGAGCGCATGAAGCTGGTTCTCGAGGAGGAGCCCGGCCGTCTTGTGCTGTAGGAGAAGAAAGAGAAAACGAAATTCCAAGGAGAAATGCATGCTTGTTTTTATTTTATTGTACCGTGAGAGGGCTTAGGAACGGGAGCATCGATCGATCACCATGTGTAAAGCTGGATCTGGACATAGAGAATGAGCGCGGCGCCAAAGAGATATTTTAGTGAGTTTTTTAATTCTTGTCTTGATACAATTGACGGAGCTCGTTAGGCAAGAAAGGCAGACTTCCTTTCTTTGACCCTCTCCCCATGATCGCTCGAAGGTTCCTTGGGAGAAGAGAAGCTCAATCCAATTTGACAGTCTGATGCTGTGCTGGTACAACTGATAAAGGCGTTTCTGTAGATATGTACGATGCTTCTGAGATATGCCGTTACCATGCTCGCAATGTATTCACACAAGCTACAAGACAAATGTTCCTCTTCTGGATGGTAAGAAAATCGAAATTGACAAATCATCACTTCTTCACAGTCCCGGCTTTCCGCTTAATCGACAGCTTCGCTTTCATGGGAGGCACAATGGCGGTTCCCAACCACTGGTTCGGCGGCCGCTCCGGCAGGGTCTGCACGTCGTAGTACATGACAATATGCGCGAGCATCATCTGGAATCGCAAGTCAATTTTCCGTGGTTTCTCAAAGGCCTGTTGCGGACCAGTCGGGCGATCGACAAATTGGACTTACCTTCAACTCATGCTGCACCAAGAACCTGCCCGGACAAGCATGCCTTCCATGGCCGAAAGCGAGGAAATTCTCGCCCGTGCTGACCATGCTCAAGTTCTTCATGTCGACATACTTTTCGAGATCCTTAGGATTGCCATCGCGCGAAGCCTCGTACTCCTCGCGGGGGCGCGAGAAGCGGAAGGCGTCGTAGGAGTCCGGGTTCGGGTAGATTTTAGGGTCGTGGTGGCGGCTGTGCTCGTCGAGACTGATCAGCGAGCCGTGGGGCGCGGTCCAGCCCTCCTCTTCGTTCCGCAAGCCGTCCTTTGCGACGACTTTGCGCGTGATGCCGCGGGTGGCGAAGTTGGACAGGCGCATACTTTCGCGGATCGCCGAGTCTGCGCGGACGAGTTTGGTGAGGATTTTCTTGTTCCAGCGGCCGGTCTGTTCGGTTTCGGCGAAGACGCGCTCGGCTTCTTCGCGCAGGCCTTCGACGAAGCCTTTGGAGGGGTCGGAGCTGAAGAGGTCAAAGAGGCACATGGAGAGGGTTAGCGAAGTGGTGTGGATTGCGGCGAACTCGATCGGCATGATGAAGCGCGAGATCATTTCTGGTTCGAGCTCTTTGGTCTTGCCGTCGGCTTTCGCGACTTGGATGTGCCAGGTGATGTAGTCGTCGGGGATTTCAAGCTTGGAGTCTGGGTTGCGCTCTTTTTCTGCGAAGTCGGCGAGGCGTTGCTTGATCACGGGCAGGGTGTGCTTGCGTGTCTTCCAGTAGTGGTAGTGGTTGGGCAGGCACATCAAGTGTCCGACGATGGGGTGGAGGAATTTCGGGAAGAATGGCATGAGGGCGGTGGCTGTGATCACGTCGATGGCGAAGGCGTTGTTGTGCTTTAGGAAGTCTTCGTTGCGGCATAGTGGAAGTCCGACGAACATGCGGTTGGAAATGCGAGAGATCATGTCCATGGTGTTGTCCCAAACTGGGATGTCCTTGAAGTTTTCGGTATCGAATCCCCAAGTGTTGTCGAAACACGAGACGATTTCATCGTGGATGTTTGGGATGATGTTGTCGACTTTGCGCGCCAGACTCTTGTGGATCACACGTTCGTGGAAGACTGTCTCGAGTAGGTCTGGAGGATGAAAGTATTAGATCAATTCATTGTTACCGTTGATAGGAGCCATCGAACTTCATATCGCATTTAGAGTTTCGAGCTGATGTAAAAGAAACACAAACACTTACAAGGACTAGTGAAGTTGTAATCGCCTTGCAAAACATCGTAGTGTGCCTCGCGGACGCTTGCGACGTTATCAGGCTGTTCAGTGAGCCACTTGAGCTTGCTGTTGGGCATAACGATTTCATGGCGTCCTGAGAAGTCCGGGAAGATGTATGATTTGCCTTGTTGCGAATACTACAATGGCCCAAAGTCAGCGCGTAATGCCTCGAGATAAGTTACGGAGTGGAAGTCCGACCTTCTGGTAGCCCTCAGCCAGCCACTTGTTGACGTTATTGATACTCGAGAAAGTCGCTCTGGTAATGGCAAAGGACTTGGAGTCGTCTCTGCCGATCCATGGCATGTCCTTTGGATATTTCTGTGCTGATGCGGTCACTGCCAGGACGGCGACAAGAATGGAAACGACAACACCAAGGGCAAGCACAGGACGATCCTGCGCCGCCTGAGCGACGTCCAGCAGCAGGGTCATTCTCGTCGTATGCGACAAGAGGGTGGTACTCGTCTGGTGGAGGAAGAAGAGAGCATAAAGGCCAGCGACGTGAAGAAGAGGTCAGCAGGATTCGGATGGAGAAGCATCCGGCTCGTCTTGCCCTGTCTCATGGCCTCATCGCTGAAGGGGCTCCACTTCATAGCGCGGAGTGTCGATCTCGACGTCGATCTTCTGAGGTCTGGTGGATTTCACAGACGAAGACAGTGGATACTTCTTCTCGCTTAACCACACTCTGCGCTTCGCTTCCAACTCAGCGGATGAACATCTGCTCGCTTAATCCATATCCAAGGCGAGCATTACTGTGGCTAAAATCCTACACGAGCTGTCACGTGTGTGGTGCTATGTGTGAGGAGAAATTCGGTCTCATGGCCCTTACTTGGGTCAATTTGCTGCATCAGAGTGGTCCACTGTCATCACACAGGATTTGATAACCATAATACCACCACATCCTGGCAGATTGAGCGTGTCGACCCATGGAGGATGTCAGATTCATATTCTAGGAGTTTCGGTGTCTCTTAATGCCCGATACTTCGGCACCTCGGCCAAAGAGAACCCTTCCCCGCCAATAACCGACACTGAACATGTACAGTACAACACAACTCTATCCTAATGACTTACTGCATCAAGGCTGTATCATAGATCGTCGGGCCAGTTTTTGAGTTATTCCGCCAGCGAGATCACCGAACATGACAACCCAAAGTGGTCTACCGCAGCTACTATGGACACCCCAACAAGCCAACCGCACAGGCAATACCACAGCCATGGATGACTACCGGGTTCACGTCAACAAAAAGTTCAATCTGAACATCAGCAATGCCCAGGATCTAATTCGATGGAGCAACGAAAGTCCACAACAATTCTGGCTCGACTTGTACTCATACCTCAAGCTCGTCCCTTCTCTGCCACCGTCGATCACTCGAGCCTACGATGATTCGGTGCCTATGAGTTCGAACCCTCCGTTCTTCGAAGGACTCGAAATCAATTACGCAGAAAATGCTTTGTTCTCCAACCCTGATCCCGATGCCACAGCCTTGATCGGTTTACGTGAAGGACAAAGCTTGGAAGATGCAGAGTACCTAACTTGGCGTGAGTTCCGAGAGCATGTCCGTGAGACCGCAAGTGCTTTACGGCGTTCTGGCATTCGAAAAGGCGATAGGGTCGGCGCTCTTGTCGCTACGTCGAACCATGCCATGGTCTTGTTCCACGCCACAGCTGCCATCGGTGCCATCTTCACTTGCATTGGGCCGGACCTGGGTACTGAAGGCTGCGTCTCTCGCCTACAACAAGTGACGCCGAGCATTTTGTTCGTGGATGGGGATACCATTTACAAAGGAAAGACTGTATCGATCGTCGACAAGCTTGATCAGATCCTCTCAAGGCTGAAGCCAGCTCCGGCGACTTTTATAGTCCCGATAGTGAGCCAATCAGTCAAATATCCGACCATCCACGATTTTCTCCAAAGGGCCAACGATAACGATGAGCTGGCCTTTACTCGGCTATCTTTCAACGACCCCTTGATGATATGCTATTCGTCTGGAACGACCGGAGCACCGAAGTGTATAGTTCATCGACATGGGCTCTGTATACAAACGCGCAAGATTTCTACACTGCACAACTCGCTCACACCAAAGGACATCGTCATGCAATACTCGAGCACCTCCTGGGTGGTATTCTACATCATGTGCGGTCACTTCTCTGTCGGCGCTGCAACGATCTGCTACAATGGCAGCCCAATGCATCCCGATGTGAAGCAACTCCTCCGGATCGTCGAGAAGTTCAAAGTGACTTACTTCGGAAGCTCGCCTAGATACCTGCTAGAAGTTGAAATGTCAAAGTGCATTCCCAAAGAGGAGTTCGACCTATCCGCACTTCGAACAGTCTACACAACAGGTGCCACTCTGTCCCCGGAGCAGTACAGATGGTTCTACCGCTCTTTCCCGCCCAGCGTCCAAATCTGCAACACTGCTGGCGGGACTGACACAGCAACCTCCTTGATCGCTCTCGATCCCACCGGACCGATCTACGCCGGAGAGATGCAAATCCGCGCTCTGGGCATGGACGTCGACATCGTGGACTCGACTACCGGCGCGTCGATCTACGATTCTGGTGAAGCCGGCGAACTGATCATCCGCAAGCCATTCCCCAGCATGCCCTGCTTCTTCTGGGGCGACACTTCCGACAACAAGAGATACAAATCGAGCTACTTCGAGCGTTTCGACAACATAGACGTCTGGGCACAGCACGACTGGCTATCCCGCAACCCGCGGACGGGTGGTTTCACCATGCACGGCCGGAGCGACGGTGTTCTGAGTAAGTGAATTGAGAGCCCGGGCGTTCAAAGATTCTAAAAAAACGCAATGCTAACACTAAATGCCAAATAAAAGACCCCTCCGGAATCCGCTTCGGCAGCAGCGAGATCTACTCCATCGTCGAATCGCCCCCCTTCAACACCTACTTCACCAACACGCTCTGCGTCGGGCGCCGCCGCCCTCAAGACAGCGACGAAAGCGTCTTCCTCTTCGTCGTGCCCGCCGCCGGCCACTCTCTCACTCCTGCCCTGCGCGCAGAACTGAAAGCAGCCATCCGAGCAAATCTGAGCGCACGCCATGTTCCGAGGTTTGTGTTTGAGGTTCCTGAAATCCCGGTTACGATCAACGGCAAGAAGGTCGAGGTTGCTGTCAAGGGGATCATCAGTGGGAAGGACGTGGAGGCGAGCGCGACGGTGGCGAACCCTGGGTGTTTGGAAGGGTTCAAGCGGTTTAGGGCAGTTGAGAGGGAGGGTGGGGATGCGAAGTTGTAGGTAGATCTTTGTTGGTGAGGGAGAGATCACTTTTCTGGTGTTTTTTTCTATTCTTACACGGTTTTTCTAACTATACAATATGATACAAAGGCAAGAGGAAAGGAGAATCAAAAGAGGATGCCTTGATCTCGTGCGCCGATCATCTTCAACACACTCCTCTCATTCAAACCTCAATCCCCTTCTCAGCCAGCGCAGTCTGACACCTCCCACAAGGTGTCTCGCCATCCTCGGCCGTGTACTGCCAGCAGCGCACACACTTGCTCATCCGCGGCGGCAGGACTTGCACTTTGACAACCACCTTCTCCCCTCCGTTCTCAGCCGGCGAGACTTCGACAGGAGCCTCGAAGCGCCAGGACGAAGAAGCTTCCTCTCCCTCTCCTTCTGCCGCCGAAACGCTCTCAATTCCCAAAGCCGTCTCGCTCTCGGTCCAAACAGTCTGCACCTCGCTAACAACAAGCAGCGACGCAAGCTCACTCTCCAGCCCAGGAACGTCGCGGATCAGACTGCGGGTCTCATTCTTGAGATCCCCGCGACCCACGATAACGACACGGCAAGCGAGACCGCTGCCCAACTTCCCAGCCGTCCGAGCTTGCTCTTGCGCGAGTTTGACGGCGCGACTGAGCTGATCGAAAGACTTGATTGAAGTTGAAGCGCTGTCAGCAGCATCACCAGCAACCACGAATGGTGCCTCCCAACTCCTCCGGAACGGGTCCAGCTCCTCCGCCAAAGGCGCCGGGAGATGTTCGCAGAGCTCCTGCACGAGGTGCGGCGTGACTGGGGCCAGCCAGTGCAAAGTTTCGCGCAGGATGGTGTACAAGACATTCTGGACTTGGGAGCGCTGGGCTTGCGTCCCCGTGTACAGCAGGTCCTTGGCGATTTCGAAGTAGAAGGCGCTGAGGTCGGTGTTGACGAAGGAGTTTATTTCGCGCACGCCTTCGTGGAAGCGGTAGTTTGAGTAGGAGGTGAAGACGGATGCGCTTGTGCGGGAGAGTTGGGAGAGGATTAGTTTTGTGGCGAAGGGGGTTGTTGGGGTTGAGTTTGCTGATGTTGATGCTGATGCTGGTTCGTAGTCTTGCAGCACGCCGCAGAGGAACTTCACAGTCACCCGGTATTTCTGGAGAGCTTGTTGGATGCCCAGTAAGCCTTGCTGCGAGATGGGAACGTCTTTGGTGTAGTCCGATGAAGCCACCCAGAGACGAAGGAGGTCAGGGCCGAGACTGTCCTGCTTCTTCTTGCTCTTGACCGGCTCGGCGACGGGGACTTTACCGTTCTTACCAGCTTTTGCTTTAGGCTGTTGTTGCAGCAAAGATCCTGATACAATCTCTGCAGGCGAAATGGTGTTGCCGATGGACTTGCTCATCTTCCGGCCTTCGCCGTCAAGAATGAAGCCGTGGGTCAAAAGGGTGGCGTAAGGTGCTAGAGGCTTGCTTTGAGGATCTTGCGTTGCAATTGCAGTGAGAAGTGAGCTCTGGAACCATCCGCGATGCTGGTCAGATCCCTCGACATACACGTCTGCCAAGGCCTTGCTCTCTTCCCGAGGCGCGAGAGAAGTCCAGGTTGTGCCGGAGTCGAACCAAACGTCCATGGTGTCTCGACCGCGGATCCATTTGCCCGGCTCCAAGCTTGAGTGCAGCCAGATAGGATCGTCAGCAGGATCCGAAAACCAAGTATCAGTTCCGCGTTCTTGTACGACTGATATGATATGGTTGATGCTTTCATCGGTGATGCAGGCTTCGCCGGTCTCTTTGTGATAGAGTGCAGGGATTGGCACACCCCAGGCTCGCTGGCGGGAGATGCACCACTGGCTTCGGCCCTCGATGAAGGCTTTCAAGCGGTTGCGGCCGGTTTCGGGCACGAACTTCACATTTTCTATCGCAGCGAGCGCCCGATCCTTAATCAGTGAGACGTCGGCGAACCATTGTGCGGTGGCGCGAGTGATGACGGGCTTCTTCGTCCGCCAGTCGATTGGGTTCTTATGTGTGAACTTGTGCGCTACAAGAAGGAGGCCAGTGTCGGCGTATAAGTTGCCGGAGTCTCCCAGGACATCGAGCACTTTCTGCGCTCCCTCCTTCTCGGCAAAGAGCCCGGTCAGAGATGGGGATTGGAGATCGCCGGTGTAGGCCTCTGGAAGAGCAATGTGAGCCGGGAATGCTTCAGCGGTGAAGCGGCCCTCGTCATCTACAGGGGCGAATGCTGGTCCGATACCGTACTTCTGGCAGACTTGGTAATCTTCCATGCCGTGTCCAGGAGCCATGTGTACTAGACCTGTACCGGATGTTGCGGTGACAAAGTCGGCAGAGATGAAGCGGGAACGATGGTCTTGTTTCTGGAAGACGTTGGAGCATGAGGCGTTGTCGTCCTCAAGCTCAGAGCCGTAGATGCTGTCGACGATAAATTTCACTTCGGTGCCCTCAGGAAGGAATGACAGAACATGATCAATCCTGTTCTTCGCAAGGAGGTACTCATCCGTTGGTTGGGAGGTGTTTGGTCCATTTAGTTGCACAACCGCGTACTCGATATCTCTGTTGAAGGCGATGGCCTTGTTTGCTGGTAATGTCCAAGGTGTTGTCGTCCAGATCAGCGCATTTGCATGTTTTTGCGTCACGCCCCTATCTTGCAAAGCCTTGGGGAGAGATACAAAGGGCATCTTGACGAACGCTGCGGTGCATGTATGTTGGTCATCATACTCGAGCTCGGCCTCAGCCAGCGCTGTGCGAGAAGAAGGAGACCAGTGGACAGGACGATGGTCGCGGAAAATGAGACCTAACACACCAATCAATATCTGTACTATCTGAGGTTCTACCAGTATGCAGCATGTCCTTACCCTTCTTGACCATCTCCCGAAACACACCCAATTGTCTGATCTCAAAATCGCGATCCATAGTCTTGTAGGGAGTGTCCCATTCGCCCATCACACCCCAGCTCCGGAATTCCTTCTTTTGCTCATCGATGGTGCGACTTGCGAGCTGGCTGGCTTTGCGTCTGATCTTCAATGGTGACATGTTGGCAGCTTCAGACTCTCCCGACTCTGCGCCTTTTTCCTTTTGAGCCGCCTGATTCTGCTGTAGAGCTTTGAGCTCGATGGGCAAGCCATGACAGTCCCATCCTGGCCTGTAGTGAACGCGGTTGCCTCTGCCTAGCTTCGACCGCACGATGATGTCCTTGAGGATCTTGTTCAGGGCGTGTCCGGCATGGACGGCGCCATTGGCGTATGGAGGTCCATCATGAAGGACAAACTCATTATCGCTACGTGCTGGTCTGTCGGTCTGTCGTGCTTCCCTTTGCCATTGGTACAGACCGTCGGCGCATTTCTCGCGGTAGGATTCCAACTGAGCCGCGCTGGGTCGGGCTGGAAAAGACGATCGCGGAAGATTCAGAGTCTTGCCCCAGTCTGCTCGTGGAGCCGCCCGGAGTATGCGAGAAGGAAAGAAGCGAAGCATACTCGAGCTGAACTCACCGTTGCATTGCTGTTTCTCAGGGTATTGTTACTCGGCAAAGTATGGAATGGACTGGATGTCCGTGAGTGAAACGCGGCAAACCTTCCTCAGTCTACTACTCGAGGACGAGGAAGGAGCCACTTGGATCGTGCGTTGTTAGTGAATATTAAAACGACCGACACGACCATCACTGTCCCGTCTCCCTTGGACGCGACAATCGCAAAGTTCATGTTGTGTACTGGAAACTACAAGACCAATACCGTGTGAATACGGCCACTCCTACAAAGCAGATGGGCATCCCAATTAGGATGTCTGCCTGCAGCTCCAGCTCCAGCTCCGGCGTCGAAATAGCCGGGGCGCAGCTGATTGGGTCACGAGGCAGTACGTACACGTCGTATACTCTCGGTGATTACCAAATGATACAAGCACTGTTACGCAGCACTCTTCTTCTTCTGCTATCCTTCTTGTTGTCAGCTCTTTCGCGCGATTGTTATTCAGCTGACATCGCCTCGTACATCGTCACCACCAGCAATGCCTCTCTGAAACACCAACCCACGCTCTATCCCCCTCCACCCGCCGTCACCGATACCGATAGGCTCCACATTCCCCACGAGCGCCCCTCCATCCACCATCGTCAACGGACCGCCAGCGCATGCACTGCAATCAACACCCTGCATACCGCAAGACACTTCCAACTCTTCCATGCTCACTCACTCTTCATCCCTCCGAATCTGGAGCCTTGACGTCGCTTCCAAACACACATTCCTCGCACCGTCTACGTAAAACGCAGTCTTGTAGTACACCGCCGATCGATTCGGACAACCCAGCTCTTTCGTTTACCCACTGTCCCACCACGAGCATGTATGCACCGTCCGACGCTCGGACACTAAGATCCAAGAGATCTGCTTTCAATCCGCCTGCTACCTCGAACCCTGGACCATCCGGGCCCACTACATTCTTCCTACGAAGCGAACGTGACATGGAGAAGAGTGCACAATCAAGAGGCCGGAAGATGTCTCAAGAAACGCGCAATACTGCGCAGGATACGCCATCGCCCTTCCCGGCCTCTAGTTCAATGCGAGACAGCACGTTCGGCGTGCAGAGTCTCGAAGAAGCCATGAGCGAGAGCCTGTACTCGGACAGCACAAACTGGTCGCAAGGCGATAGAACAGAGCAGAGCGCCGCTCAGTCACCGCATCCGACAAGCCCAACAAGCGGCAGGAAAAGGAAAGTCAGCTATCCTTCACACCCACGGATGGCAAGACCAGTCCAAAGGAACATCTCCTCCGAGGTGCCCTCGACCACTGGTTCCTCGGCCGCCTCACCAGTGTCTCTTCGGTGTTCCCGATCGCCACTACGATCGCATCTCCGACGAGCATCCAACTCGTCAGTCAACCTCAGCCAGCCTCTTACTCCACTGAAGTTGAGTCCCAATCCGGGCATGCCTACTACTCCTCGCTCCGAGTCTGTACAGTCTTTCCGGTTAAGCGATGAAGAAGCCAGTGTTGGATGGGAGACCAACAGCCAAGCAATCCAGTCCTCAAATGGTGATGAAGACGACAGAGTCTCCGATCTTGACCTCGGCCAAGAACGGGAGCCGCAGCTAGTCATGCCTAGCATCTCTATGCCAGCCCGAAGACCATTCACCGCACGAGGTAGAAACATGGGTCGGCTCAAAGTGATGGTCGTAGGCCCAAGTCGTGTTGGCAAAACTAGCCTGATCAAGAGCATCATTCGTAACTGTGAGGACATTGTACATGTGGATCCGGTTTCGACATTTACGCCCAATCAGTCTATCGAAACGGCGAAGAACGCAGGCTACGGACCGACGAAAGACTTTACAGAGATACAGGCATCTACGAGACCTTACCCTCTATGGTGGTCCGACATGGAGGGCAGCCGCGGGATGTGGCGGAGGAAGAGCTTTGGTGAAGGCATACTCGAACGCAACATCTCTTTCATCGATACTCCAGGCATGGGTACCGACGAGACAAACGGACGGATAGTGAACGAGATTGAAGCTCTACAGCTGGAGAATGCCCATATCGAGAGAATGGGCGACAACCAGCTACTGAACCTCTTCAGTGGAGAAGGCGGCACATTCATCGACGCGGTACTCTATCTGTTCGAACCGGGCCGTGAGCCTGTACCTCAATCGGAACACTCGTTCGTCAAAGAGCTGGCTAATCGAACCAATTTGATTCCGTTGATCGCGCGCGCCGACAGCATCGACGCGCGTGAGCTGGGCTTGTTCCGCGAGAAGATCCGAAGTGTACTCAGTGGCATCGATGCAGATTGGTACTCCATGGTTGACATCAGTGTTGGAGCGGGAGGTCTACCAATCTTCGAAAAGACTGCTGATCAATCGCGGCTTGAACCTCTTGCGGTCTCGTCGGCACTGACTGACGATTCCGAGATCATGGACGCCAGCCTACTGATGGCCTCCGACTACCTGCAACCAATGGTTCCGAGCGACCTCCAACACTTCCTTGAACGCTTCATGAGCCCTTCGAACATCTCTCGTATGCGTCACTCATCTGCTCGCAAGTTCCTCCTCTGGCGCCGAAACCTCCTTGGCACCCGCACCAACCTACCCAAGCAGACGCTGCTCCACTCCCCAGCGATGATCCCCTCTTTATCTCCAGTCAGCAGCCCCTCCATGGGAGCCGGTGCAGAAGACTCCATGCTCTTCGATCACAGCAAGGTGCTTGTACCCTACACAACTTCCAGCTACTACCGCTCCGCCTCGCCCTCCGCCACGTCAGACCTCTCCCACCAAAACATAACCACTTCCGCCCACGCCCTCGCCCAACACAACTCGCAGCAAGCCACAGGCGCCGAGCCCTTCCGCCAAATCCGCCTCGCAAAGTGGGCCCAAGATCTCCAGCGCAGCCTGGCCAACGAGCGAAAACGCTACGATGCACTGTACGCCGCCCACCAGCCGGCCGAATGGCATCTCGAACACGAGGGTGTTGCAGCCGCAGGTGGCTTCCACGACGAGAAGGCTCTAATCTCCCGCAACGCTTCGCAGCAACACCTGGCCGCGATGGACTCCTCGCCGCATCACCGTCCCACACGCGGCAGACTGGGCGGCGAGGTAGCCGTCATCGACCCGCTCGGAATCCTTTCCCTGGGCCAGGTCTTCAGACGTCAGGGATGGGTTGCGCTACGTGTCGTTGGCGGTTGTGGGTTCGTGGGTGCGGTTGCCTGGTGGGTTCTGCGCAATTGGGCAGAGGTTCAGGAGTGGGTGTCTTCGGGTGGAGGGAGTAGCAACAATGGCCACAGTGGGATGGCTGGGATGTTGGGTTCGCCGATCGCCGTGCCGGCGCCTGAGAGAGGGTGGTGGGAGGGGTGGGTTGGCTGAGTGAGAGGCTGAAGAGGTATGACATTTCGCCTACAAAGGAGTACGAAGACCATGGTAATGAGGGCATCATGATATGAGATTCCTATGTTGTTTTTGTGGTGTTTTTACCTAAACACTGTATTGGTTTCTTTCTTTTGCTGAGCTCTGGGCTTGGGGGGTTGGAGATTGGGATTCGTTTCCAGGAAATATACCAACTTTGCATTGAATTCATTCTCGCTCTCGCATCATACCACCTAGACAAATTGGTGGGTTGATTTCGTTGATTGATGCAACACGATCAAAGTGATGCGTTGGCCCACAATCGGCAGGTGCAGGTACGCTTTTCTTAGCTATAACAGAAGCTTACACGTACATCTACGGAAGTATGATGATAATGCACAGAGAACTCACTGTCAGTACATCTTACGTAGGTTAATCTAGGGTAGACGTGTGGGTAGGAAAAACCACCGGATGGATTTCTGGCCGTGACACCAGAACGCTCCTCCTACCTAAACTACACATGCCCATGGACGTATCCTTATTTCTCGATCGGCGGCGATGGTGATGACGACAAGGTGCCTTTACGTGTAGCCACCTTTACGGGTTGTTGCAGCGTGCCTATGTACTGTAGCTGCATCATGTACAATTGTCAATTGTACATATATGTAACATCTCCGAGCAAATGCGTAGCTCTCGCATAAGTTATGGTTTCGGTTTCGCCGCGAGTTCTCTCGGTCGGCAGGGATGACAAAGACCACCAGTCTGCGCGTGAGGTACAATCAAGTCAGGGCCAGGGTTCGGAGGTCAAACATAGAGGGTAACTCTTGCCCCGAGCTTTTTCGTTCCGGCGCTTGCGACCCTTTGTGTTTCGGTGAGGGATAGTTAGAGGAGAGGATGCCGGAAGCTGAGCTACTGTATATGTAAGCTTGTCCGGATTGAGCAATTACTAGTCTTGGCCGGTATCTTCTAGTAGATGGTGATATGTAGGGATGATGATAAGAGGCAAAAGAAGGAGAAGATGATCAACACTCCCGTCTCCAAGAATGTGATGGGTTTATTCCCGCAAATCGTCGATCGTAGGCGTAGGCGATGGCGATATGTGCTTTGCAGCTATAACAAACACGCGTTCTGCAGGCAGTTCTGCACGCGGTTGCCTCTGCATGCGGATTACACTTCCCCCATCCCCATCCCCGCCGAATCTTTTCTTTTCTTTGTTGTGCATGGCATTGGCGTGGGCGTGGCGTGGCTTTTATTTTCTGGCGGGCGGCCAGGGTGCGACGTGCTTATGCATGCAAGCGGACGAGTCAGAGGTTGCAGCAAAAACGCCTCGCTTCGGACCTTTCACACATGGCTATGGTCTAGGCGATTCCTAAACCACGTGGCCACGTGGGAGGCGCATGCAGGATCAATGAGTCGTGTGTATGTTGATGTATCTATTGCGCGATGGGATGGAGGATGGTTGGAGAGAGTGAAGGGAAGGTACAGTACCTGGCCTAGGAAAGATGGTGTGAGGATAATCGGTTGGCGGTTGCACAGGATTCAGGATTCAGGATTCTTGTTCTAGCAAGGGACACATTATCTACCTACCTACACAACTCCCGCGAGACATGCCGCAGACAGAACAAAGGGAGAAGCAGAATGCAAAAGTACAGTATCATTATAGAGTAGTAGTAGTAGCAGCGCTCTAGTCTCCTCTCCACAAGCATTCTTTTTTCGCACTGTCATCATCTTCTCGCTTCGCCTCGCCTCGCCGTTCTGCTAGCAGGAATAGCTTTCTCTAACCTCAAAGCATCATCTTCTCGTCTTCAGTAGTTTCTCCTGTCTCATCATCTTCAATCAGCAACATCACCGAAAGCCCGAAAGCTTCCCATACCACACTGCATCTCCCACCACTGCAAGTCTACAGCACTACCTTAGTCAAGTCTCGCCACTGCACACAAACACGGCTGGCAGTATAGCTTTACAACGTTAGACCCACCTCGAAGCGTTTCACCACCTCAAAGGCTACTCGTATTGCAGCACAGTACCCAAGCCTCTTAAGCCACACCATCGCCCATCGCCCACAGCTCAGAGTCCGACCTGCACGCACCTTGCAAAACCACTGCCCGACCGTCTAATCCTGACCTCTCTTCATACTCTTTGCACTGCACTGCATACACCCGCCGTCGCCGTCGCCTACACTACCTTCTCCTGAGCGGTACGTACATGATGCCCTCGTCCGCCTCCGCCCATCCCAGCTGGGCGCATGGCTCCCACGTGCCCAAAGCTTATCATCGCGCATAGACTCCCCGTCCGCATCCTAGCATCCTAGCACGCACGCCCTCGGCTCTCGCACCGCCGCCTAGGTATAACGCACCTCACATAACACACCAACTCAATAATGGTACTTGCCATCCTATCCCCACCTCCGCACCCTACCTCCACTCTCTCTGCCCTACTTACTCACCACCCTCCCCACCCTCAACCTCACACCTCACTCGACTACAAAAACCTCACCAACTAAACTTCCACTCCCTCAGTCCAACCAACAACAACAACAACAACACCAACAGCCCGCCGCCCGCTTCAGCACCTACTCCGGCGCGCCCAGCCTACAACCCTCGCTCGCTCCCACCGACAACACCACCTCCCACTCGACGCCTCACTACCACAAATCCTCCTCCAGCAGCAGCAGTAATAACAACACCACCATGTACTCCCAACAGACCTCGGCCGGCAGCAGCAGCACGCTCGCCCAAGATCCCAAAACCGCCGACATCAAATCGTGGAGCGCGGGCTTCGAGCGCATGCAAGACGCCCGTCTCGAGAAGCAGCGCTATGTCATGAGCGGCAACAAGAGCGAGGAGGTCAGCAAGCTCGCATTGGGAGCCAAGCTCGAGCGCGCTCTTGGCCGCCGCATGACTGGCCAGGATGCCACTTTCTCGCAGAGGAAGAAGTCGATAACTGGCGAGAAGGGGTTGGAGGTTCAGGTTAATTGAATGGGAACAGAGTAATGAGGAGGAGTGGGAGGAGGAGGAGTGTATGTCTGCCCGCCTACCTGCTACCCAAAAGGTCGAAGCCAGCGAAAGAGCGTGTGTGCTTGCGGAGATGGCATGACAGGAAAAGTTCTCCGTGTCCTGAGAAGACATTGATGGCTGTGCTTTTTTTTTGTTCAACTCATTTCTGGGAAGGGACAGTGTGCGAGTTGTCGTTCAGCAGCAAAGATCCCCGGCGTTTTTGACATAATCTCTCGTCTTTTATTTTATTTTATTTCCTCTCTCTCCTTCTTTCCATATATTATCACCAATCTCTGTGCCTTTGTTTAGGTAATTCTCAGCTCTTCACTGGGCTTTTCTCTCGAAAGGAATATCGTTTCACCTCATGAGACCAATTGTCAATTGTCCCAAAGGGTCCGACTACTATTACTCAAATCGTCGAGCTTAACAGAGAGGGAAGGGGAGGGGAAAGGGTCCCGGCGGAGATAAAACGATCAATTGGAATTTCTCCTAACTTCCTCCAGACCACGGGAGGGGGTGAGACACAAGAGACCCCTCTTTCTCCCTCTGTACCTGGATCAGGTAAGCTATGAAGGTCTATTGTAAAGCTAATACATACGCGTCGACAGTCTCGAGCGGCATTATACTCGGCCTCAAACTCGAACTCTGGCATAACACCCTCGCATGTTTTCGACCTGATAGAGAATACAGGAGAGGAAGAGCAGGAGAAGATGGCGACAACGGTCTTAATCCATACACCAATCGATTCACACAGCATCTACCTACTCTACTCAACAATACCCCATCCGTCCTGCCAAAACCAATCATCATCACTTCGTCAAAAATCATCCATTTATCTACTGTAGTGACCATTAGAACCAACTCCAGTAAAATCAAGAAATTAAAAAATCAGCCATCCTTCCCAATCATCTCCCCAACCCACCCCGGCACCTCAACCCCACCCTCCCACTGCTTCCTCCACTCCCCACCACCACCCCCACCCCCAGCAGCAGCCACCGCCGCCGCCGGCACCCCAAAG